>Ga0123357_10005659_pt1 | contig 15038 bp, 12 predicted proteins | sample TergutEmb28metaG_FD_89873 | JGI IMG/M metagenome (GOLD analysis project Ga0123357, IMG submission 89873) | Embiratermes neotenicus P4 segment gut microbial communities from Petit-Saut dam, French Guiana - Emb289 P4 | ecosystem: Host-associated > Arthropoda: Insects > Digestive system > Gut ...
GAATTTCTCACCGCGAAAGCGCGCGAGACCATTGCCGCCGCCGATCCCTACCGCAAGGGCTTCGACCAGTTCAAAGCCGAGCTGATCGCGGGCGAGGGACAGCAGACCACGTCATGACCGATTCTCCCGATGTCGGCGTGGCCCTGCTCGAAGCCCTGCTGGAACGCGCCGAGCGCAACCCGCTGGCCGTCCGCCCACCCTCCTCGGCCCCCGATTACGATCTCCTCTCGACCGCCGACCAGGTGCGGCGCTTCCACGATGTGATGGCCGCCGCAGAGCGCGCGGGTGCGATTGAGGCGGTGTCGGGAAGACGGGAACGCCGCCACCTGATCGAGCGGATCCGTGTTCGCGATCCAGAGCGACTTGCCACCCAGCTCGGACGCCTCCCTGCGCCGGAGAGTGCAAGGCGGCTCAAAGAGGAGCTGTTGCCGCTGGCGGGCTCCGGTGAAGCCTGGGTGGTCGCAATGTTGGAGGACATGACAGCGCGCTGGGCGCGCCGCGAAGCCGTCTTTCGCCTGGCCTCAAGCCAGACGCTGGCGGCCCGTGAATTCTTCACGCTTCTGGCGGCGATTTCGCGGTCCGAGGCCCGCGGCCTCGACGCCCGCACCTTTTCGCTCCAGGCCACGCGTGACAGCAAGACCTTTGATCGCCACGCCTCCCGCCTTGCTGCGGCGCTCCGCATCCAGCTGGGCGAGCCGGATGCGAGCGCCGACCTGATCTGGGCCCATATCGGACTGGAGCGCTTCAGCCACCCCGTCCATCTTCGCGGACCCGTCGCTGTCGACGGCGCGAGCGGACGCCTCCTTGACGGTCGCGCCCGCCCCTTTGCCTCGCTCCATCCCGAGATGCTTGGCGAACTTGCCCTGCTTGAAGCGCCGAGCGCGATTCTCACCATCGAGAACTACGCCAGCTTCAATCGCCAGGTCCGCGAAATCGACGATGGCAGCCTCGTGGTCTATGTCGCCGGCTTCCCCGCCGCCGGTGTCATTGAACTGCTCGCGCTGGTCCTGCAAAGCGTGCCCGCCGCCGTGCCTTTTCTCCACTGGGGTGACGTTGACGCCGGCGGCGTGCGTATCTTCCGCTATCTTGAGGAGAACCTGCCCCGCGGGCCTGAGCCCCATCTCATGACAGCCGAACTGGCACAGAAGTCAGGCCGCCCCGCCAGTCCTGACCCGGGTCTGATCACGATTGCGAAATCAGACAGTGCCGTGCGCGAACTGGCCCACTGGCTGGCCTCGGGATCCGATGTCTTCCACCTCGAACAGGAAGCCCTCGACCCCCAATCGGTGCACGCAAAGCGCTGACTGCTGCCGTTCGGCCGAAATGCATGCGCTTTGACCTCGCCGGATTCGGCGCAAGTCCCGGTCGCATCGATCGGCGCTTTTGCACATCCCCTGCCGTTGACTTGCGCGACCGCCGGGTTGACCCGCTTGCGTTCTCGCCGGCGCAAGAGGCACCCGCGCACAAAGCAATGTCGCCCCCTCCTTTTTCGGGTCTGCCCGACTCGTCCTACTATATTACCGCCATGACCACCTCGCTTTGATGCTCCTGGAAAACGCATATTGACTTCGCCCGCCAGCACGATAGTTCTCTTCCGCTGAACGAAATCCGTTTTCACCGATCAAATTCCACAGCGACCGCAAGCGTTCCATGAGACACCCATGAGTAAAAGCCATACTGGACCCGTTTTCATATCCGCACGCCCTTCCGCCGCAATTTCACTCAGGACCATTTTTGCACTTGGAGCTGCGCTCTCCCTCGCCAGCTGCGTCACGGGAGGCAACGGTGCTGTTGAGACCCGCCCCAATCGCCCGCCAACCCACGGCTATGCCCAGCTCACCATCGTAACCGCGCAATCCGGCGGCCTGTTCACCGCCCTCGCCGACGCCAACTGCACGATCTCCAATCGCGATTTCTCCTCCCTGTTCAAGACCCCGGCATCAGTCAAGGTTCCGCTCTATGGCTATTCAACGCAACCTGTGAGGATTTCCTGCAGCAAGCCCGGCTACAGCACAAATTCTGTAGTGCTGACACCTGTCGATGCCGATGTTGTGGCGTCAATCCAGTCGCGCGCCAGCGCCGGCGCCATTGCCGGCTCGGCAATGAGCCTGATCCCCGTCGTCGGTGGTGTGGCAGGCGCGGTCGGGCAGGCCGCCGGCGCCAATATCGGCGCCCAGGCTGCCGCCCAGGAAGCCGCCAAGCTCACCGATGCCGAGCGGCGCGCACATAATTACAGCTACTTCCCGGCGCTCGCCGCCAACGATGACGACCGCGTCGTCCGGGTCGTCCTGACCAAGACCGGCGGGTAAGTCGCAAAACCTGCCCCCCAGCGTTCCCTTCACCTGGTGCGGTGTGCCATCTCCTCCGATCTGGCGCGCCGTCCGCCGGTGCGCCCGCTTCCCGACACGGTCTGAGATACGGGTTCCGATGCGTCTTGATGCCCCCCGCGCAGCTTTCGGGTCCAATCCTCGAACCGTTACGAAAAATTGCGGTGACGAAGAGCCGGGAGCGGGAGGCGCCTGGAGGACGCTGCCTCCATATCGCTTTTCCTGTACGATAAGCAGCTGGTCAGGAACGCCGGTTCACCTCCTGCCGAGCTGATGGAAGGCCAATTGTAACAGGTGCTTGTCCGGTTCAAGGTTCAAGGCTGCAAACCAGGATTTTCACCGCGACGGAGCCGGAGGCCGGAACAATCATGTTGGCAGGAGGACAGGGCGATGGCGCGAACGCTTGATGAGCTGCAGGACAGGAACGATCCAGGCATAAATCTGATCCGGGAATGGCTGGCGCAAGTCGATGGAAATGCCGCTGAGATTCTCGCGCCGGAAAGGGCGCTCGCGGATGCGACCCTGCTCCAGTTGCAGGTGACGACACGGTCACTTCTGGGGGCCGTGGTATACGAGACAGGTGGTGTCATCGTGGATGACGGCCTCCTCCGCATTCTGGGATCGGGAACAGAACGCTCTCTGCTTGAGAGCAATCGTTCAGCTGGTTTTATCACCGGAAAGGAAGACAATGGCGGTGTTCTGCTGATTGCCGATGATGTGATGGGGGGATTGTTCGCGCTCAACGGTGGCGGCTTTGGCTCCGGCAATCCGGGAGAAGTGTTCCATCTTGCGGCCGATGATCTTGCCTGGGCACCGCTCGAGGTGGGCTACTCGGACTTTCTGGAATGGTGTCTCACGGGCGATTTGGCGATGCTCTATAAGCCATTGGCCGCGTTCGATGCCTACAAACGCCGCCCCAGACCGCCGATCAACCGCTCCTATTCGTTCTATCCATTTCTCTGGACCAAAGAAGGTCGTGAAGGGGCCCACGATGTGCAGGTCATTGCGGCGGATGAGAGTGTTCAGGTGCGGCTTGAGTTGATCCGCCCCCTCTCCAATCCCTCGACGTGATCGTCGCTGTACTTTCGCCCGGGAGTCGTGGCGATCCTGGGCCTGCCGTTCTCCCGCTTCCGCCGCTGGCAAACCGAACCGCCGGCGCCGATTCCGCACCGGAGAACCCCCGAAAGCGGCAACGTCCCTATCGATATTCCACGCCGGTGATCCAGTTTCTGGCCATTTCCGCACTGAGAATTTTTCCGACCATCCGGTACCTCGAATCATGGAGAGGATTGCGTCCCTCCAGAGGCTCCGCCATCACGCCGATTTGCGGATGATATTAACTTGCGTGAACAAAACGATAGGTGGTGCCGGATTTCGATATGAATCCGACATGGTTGTCAAGACCGACGACATATAGTCCATCGCCCTGGTTGTTCAGATAATCGATCAGTTTGCCCATCGGCTGACTGCTGAACCGCTCGATGTTCGACGCCGTCCTCGTAATCATAACCTGGGAGGCCGATTGCGCCCATTTCACCCGCGGGATCCGGAATCCGGCGTCGCTCAGGATGCCGGTTACGAAGTAGCCACAGGCAATCGCCCCCTGTTTCGGCACCCGAGTCGTTCCGTTGAAATTCCATGGCGTTCCGTACCACGAGGGAAACAAGGATCGGGATATCGTCGAGGTCAGATAGCTTTGCGCTTCCCGAACGAGTTCCCGCTGCCGCGCAGCCCCGGAAGAAGCATAGGTCTTCTGAAAATGTTGCTGCTTTTCGGCGATCTGCCTTATCAGCTCTTCGTATTTCGCCGCTTCCTGCAAAAGCGATGACTTGGGGTTTGATGGAGCGGCCGCAGGTGGGCCACACGCTGCCCTGCCCGCAATCGAGCAGGACAGCACCACGACGGCGACGAAGATCAGAGCACCGAGAAATCTGTCGGACATCATCCACCTCAGATTGGGTCAAGCAAAGAGGACCGCGAAAGCTTGCATTTTCGAATTTGCACGCAGGTGCGAAGCTCCTGCATTTGACTGCACACGGGCCATCTCCGGCCAGCCGCATCCGCGAACAGCAATAGGAATGCCCGTGAGACCTGAGACGGAAGCGCCAACTCACGGGATCTTTTGCAAATTTCAGGATGTCCATGGACGGCGCGAAGCCGGGCATCAAGGGCGCTCCCGGGCGGCAATCGCCATGTGGATCGGTTACGCTCCACCAACCTTTTCGCTGTGGATCATGCGCACCTCCCGGGCAGAGTTTGTTTTGCGAGCAAAGCGAAAATTGAAAATTGGATGCCGCGATGGCCTGGCAATCCGCGCCTGGAACAGCGCTGGATTGACGCACACCATGGACGACCATCGGGCGGCAGGGTAGTTCGCGAAATCCGGATTCACAACCGCACTGAGAACAAACGTCGGGCGGGTAACTGAAACGTGATGTTCCTGGAACCTGTGCCAATTCGACGCAGTTCCCTCCACGAGTCAACGCCGAACTCGAACCAGCGGCGATTTCGCCAGCCGGCTTCGCCTCGGCCGAAGGCACAGACCACAACCAGCCTTCTCCGCATCGCCCCGATCTTCTTCCCCTCTGCCGGAGTAGCGATCTCCGTGGTGCAGGGAAAGTCGCCGCCGGCCTTCGCCTCGCGCCGGGCCGATCCTCCCCGGCTTGCGGAAACAGGGTCGATGCCGGTTCCGAAGCTCAATCCAGAATCGAGATCGACCAGCCGAGCGGCGGCACCCGCCTTGGGTGGCTCAAAATCGAAGTCCTGTTCGTCTTCTGGAAAGAGCCTCCCGCCGCCGCCCTCCGAACCGCTGCGAGCGATCACGCGAAACGGCGTGTGCCGCAAAAGAGCAGTGGTGCCTCGTATATGCGCCTTCGCTGGACCAAAATCGAACGGTTGCAGACCCCCGCCGTCCGACAGCTCCACCGGCCCGTCGCCCGACTCGACTTTTCGGATACCAACTGTCGCGGGGTTGCCCGCGATTGCTCGCCAAACGTTGGTTTTCTCAAATCGCGCGCTGGGCTGAAGGCCACCAATTTTCGCGGCTGTCAGCACACTCCGGGAAAACGGCTACATAATGGAGGTGCGTTTGCGACGTTCAACGTTCTCAATTTGCGCCAATCACGGCTGCTTATCCCACGGGTTGAGGAGATGAACGCCCGTGGCGTGGAAATCCCTGACATTTCGTGTGACCACGGTCAGGCCGTGAACCAGGGCCGTCGCGGCAATCCAGCCGTCCCGTTCGCTCACCGGGTTTGGCACATGCAACATGGCAGAGGCGGCAGCGACGGTGCTGTCCATCGGCAGCACTCGTCCCGCGAAGCTCTGCTTGACGGTCCTATCAAGCCAGCGTCGCAGTATTCCGCCCTGCGTCGCATCGCGGCGTTCGACGCGGAGCACGCCCAATTCAAGTTCAAACAGCGACATCGCCGACACAAAGGTGGTGCTGTGGTCAACCGCCGCCAGCCAAGCACGGACTTCGGGATGGACCCGGCCTGATCGTATCCTGCGGCTTTCGGAAATAACGTTGGTGTCGATCAGGAACATCAGTCCATGTCCACCTGTCGCGCAACGATATGCGCCTTTGGTGGATCAAAATCGAAGTCGTGATCGTCTTCTGGAGTGAGCACATCAAGCAGCGAACTTCCGCGACCAGCGAGCCTTTCATATTCCTTGATCGACAGCACGACGAGTGAGGGCTTGTTGCGGTCGGTGATGAAGACGGGACCGGACTGGGCAGAATGTTTGATGCGGCCTGGATCCCGATTGAACTCCCTGCTGGTGAAAGTCGTTGGCATTGGCACCGCTCCCATGTAGTTACATACAGACATTATCGGTCCGGTCGATAATTGTCAATCGCGAAGCAACTGGACAGCTGGACAGATGACGCCCGGATCTGTGGCAGTTCAGGTGGTCAATCGCGGAACCCGTCGCCTTTCACCTCAGGATCAATTTCCCGAATTGTCAGGGGCCAGCCAGGCCCGGGTCGCTCGACCTCGTCTGCAGGAGGCTCCAGGAGCCAAGCCCCTCCAAAATGTCGTCCAGATCTGCCCGGTTCAAGCAATGACGGAAGGGGTGGTGCCGCAAGAGGGGCTCGAACCCCCGACCCCGTCATTACGAATGACGTGCTCTACCAGCTGAGCTATTGCGGCACGAGGCAGCATCGGTGCAGCGCGATTGAACGCTGCAGCAGCCCCGGATCTCTGCTGATACAAGGCATGTCCGGAATTGGCAAGGACGAGCCGAACCGCGGAGAACCCGGCAACCCGGGCGACCACGGGATTCCGCAGCAGAATCCCCAAGTCCTTGAAGTCTTTCACTTTACGGGTGACGCCGGGCCGCTGCGCCGATCGCCACCAACCATGCCCTTCGCACAAAGACGGCAAGGCTCTAGCCGCCCCAGCGCGACAGGAAGCCGCGCCAGCCGCCAGCCTGGGCTCTCGGTACCCCGATCTGGTCGGAATATTCATCCCCCAGTCCATCCTCATCGATTCCGGGATCATCGGGTGCACGGATGATCGGAATGATGGCGGCAGGGATGGGACGTGGCTTGTTGAGTTCTGGCCGGGCCCGGAACAGAGGCGGGGCCACGGTCGGAGGTTCTTCCCGTTTCGGTTCCGGTTCGGACTCTTCACGCTTCGGCGCTGGCTCCTCCCGCTTTGGCGCGGCTTCCGCTTCGGCCACGACTTCTGGTTCCACGTTGTCCTGCTGGAGCGGCACCTGCCCCTCCGTCTTCCTCACCGCCTCCAGCAGCAGGGTCTGCACCGGTTCACAAACCGGCTGTGGTTCCGGCAGTTCGCGTGCCTCAACGATCGGGGCCCGCACCGGCTCGGCCATGTCGGCCTCAAGCGAAGACGCCACGATCATCACCTCGGGATGGGACGACAGGCTGGCAACCGGTGTCTGCCAGCGGAAGGCATCGATCCTGCCGGTCACCGGTGAGACCGGACGCCATTGCTCACTGACATAGCCGTCCGCAGTCCAGGCCGGATCGTGGCGGGCGCGCACGGCGCGCACCGTCCAGGCCCGGGCCCGGCCATTGTCGCCTTCGCCGCGTTCGATCTCCGCCATCAGCAGCGCCACACGCTGGGTCGGGTCCTCGACCAGAGGGACAAGAACCTCGCGGGCACGGGCAAATTCGCCGGCATCGATGGCCATCCGTGCGATCGCCAGCGCCGCCTCGACATGACCTTCCGTCTTCTCCGCCAGCGCCTCCGTCCGTCGCAGCCGCTCCTGCGCGGAGTCGCCAAGCCGCACATGGGCATAGGCCTCGGCGAGATCGGGGTGGGGTTGCGCCACCCAGGCGGCTTCCACCAGTTTCATCGCACGGCGCACCTGATGGGCCTCGCTCTCAAACTTCGCCGCCAGCACGGCGGCGGGCACCAGAGTCGGTGCCAGCCGCACTGCCTCCATCACACTGGCACGCGCCACATCGCGATCCCGGGTCTCCAGATCCAGGGCGCGTGCGGTCAGAAGCACGCCGCGCTGGCGCCGGAAAGCCGCCTTTTCGATCAGACCGGCTTCAAGATTGGCATCGAGGATGGCAAGCGCCCCGCCCCAGTCGTTGCGCGCGCAGCGGAAACCCAGCACCGCCTGCGAGGCCCAGGTTGAGGATGGCGACAGCCGGATCGCCTCCTCGGCGATCAGCGCTGCGGCAATCACGTCATCGGCGCGCTGGGCCTCAACGAACAGACCTCTGAGACCGAGCAGTCTTGTGTCCGGCCGTTCCGCCAGCGCCCGAAAGGCGTGCTGCGCCTTGTCGCGATCGCCTTCAAGCTGCGCCGACTGGGCGTGCAGGAGCAGGGTCAGCGGATCATCGGGAGCATGGCGACGGGCGGCTTCGGCGTGCTGGCGGGCCGCGGCGACATCGCCATGGCCGACCGCGAGCAGGCCCTGGGTGATGGCATGGCGACTGCGGGCACTGTGGCGGCGATGCCGGGCACGACGAAGCCGTCCCGGCACGCGCCACACTTCGCCCAATATTCTGGCAATCACCACCGAGACCAGCGCCAGCAGTCCCAGCGCCACCGCGAAGACCTGCAGGGTGGCCGAGATCTTCCACTCATTCCCCAGGATCAGGGTCACGCTACCCGACTGATCGGCAACCCACGCAGCGCCGGTTGCGGCCAGCGCGATCAGGAGGAGAAACAGCACGATACGAAGCATGGCCAACCTATTGCGCAGTTTTTGCAAGTTCCGCCATGGCATCGTCGGCCACTTTGCGTGACGCGACCAGTGCCGCCTCCCGCGCATCGGCCCGATCGAGCCAGCCCTGGGCTGGCGCACGGTCAGCCTCCGACAGGGACTTCAACTCAGTCCTGGCGATCTTGAGATGATTATGCAGTGCAGCATGGGTCACCCGCGACACGATGGCGCCACGGTCGCTGCCTTCCGTCACCCCGGTATGCTCGACATGCACAAGTTTGCTGGCACCAGCCTGCAGCCGGTCGACGATCCCGGTGCCGGTGCCCTCGACATTGGCCGGCGCCAGCTTCGGCACGATCTCCACCAGTTCACGACACAGTACATCGCTGCTCGGAATCCCGGATGTGGCAAAGGCCTCAAGCGGCTTGAGTTCCCCATTGTCGCCCATGATCGCCCGCACAGCCGCAAGCCTTGTCACAAAGGGGTCGCCGTGACGGACCGCAATGTCGAGCAGAGCGGTCGCCACCACCCGGCGCAGCCCGGTGTCACCGCCGCCGTGTCGCCCCGACCGGGCGCCTGATTCGGTGAGGTTGCGGGCGAGCTGAGCGACTTCGCCACGCTGGGCCTCAAGTGCCTGAGCCAGGACCTCAACGCGCCGGGTGAGAGCCGCAGCGCCATCCTCCCTGGCTTCTCCGCCCGAGGGCTCACTCGTCTGCTGACGCAGTCCGGCGAGGGCGCCCCGCAGTTCATCGAGGGATTTTTCCAATTGTTCCAGCCGCGCCACAGTCGCAGGATCCGGCGTCGCAGCACTCGTCCCGTCCCCGGCCGTCTTCGCTCCCGCACTCTTTGATGCGCCGTTATCCGATTCAGCGATCCTGTGTTGCGCAAGGCTGGCGACTTCGGCCTCGACCCGGCCCAGCCGCTCCCGGAGTTCAACCACGGCGGAGGCGGGCGGCGGTGCCTTCGGAGCCGGCCACCCCAGCATCCAGCCCACACCAAGCACGAGCGCAGCTGCCGCAGCGCCGGAGAAGGGTGCGATCACCCAGGGCGAAATCTGCTTTGAAGGCGAAATCGGCGCTGCGCTGTCAGGGGAAGAAATCGCGCCGGCATCCACTGTGTCGGCTGGCGGATCATCCTCCGGCAGATCTGCCGCAGGCGGCCTCCGATCCGGCTCAAAGACCGCTTTGCTCGCCACCTCGGTGGCCTCAAGTTCAATTGTGGGCGGCGCACGCCGCCCGCGCGCCGAGCCGCCAGGGATCCCTTCGTCTTCAGTCCTGACATCGGCCATGATGACGGCTCCTCACACTTTGACCTCCGGTCCTTCGAAAAGCTCTCCTTTGAAGTGCCTTCCCCGAAAGCCCACGGCAGCTGAACTCCGGCGGACAAAGAAGCCCGCCCGCCCTCCGACATCTGCAGATTTTCACCATGCAGCACATCCGGTTCCTGCCCTCTTACGCTGGACGGGCAGCCAACGCACGTTCCAAGGTCGTGAACAGGGACATTTCGTCCGGCGCGGCGGCAACCCCGACCTGCGTCGCTCCGGCCTCGCGCAGGACGCCGGCGACATTCTGCGACAGGCAGCACTGCGGGATCGCCAGCGCCGAAATCTCCACGCCCTCGGCACGCGCCGCCTCCAGGAAGGCCCAGGCGCTGCGGCGCGAATAATGGAGAACCGCCTCAATCGCATGGCTGGCAAAACCGGCGCAGACCCTGTGTGGAAGATGACCGACCGGGATCATGCGATAGGTGGTCAATGTGGTCAGGGAAAACCCCGCCGCCCGCAGTTCGGGTGCGAGATCACGGGCGAAATCCACCCCGGCGAGATAAAGCAGGCTGTGGGTGTCCTTCGGCAGGCGGTCAGCGCGCGCCAGGATGGTCTCAGGCAGGGACAGGGCGTCGCCCGCGGCGACGATAACGTTCGCAAAACCAGCCTCGCGGGCCGCTTTGGCGGTGGTCTCACCAACCGCAAACAGGGGCAGCCTGGCCAGATCGAGTTCCGCCAGACGGGGGGTCACGGCCCGGATGGCATTGGCCGAGGTGACGATGACGGCGCTGTGGGGGCCCTCGGGATCGTGAGCGAACGGCCGCGGCTCGAATTTCAGGACCGGCGCCAGCCACACGTCATGGCCGCGCCCGCGCAAGGCTGCTGCCGTGGCCTCGTTCTCAGGATGCGCCCGTGTCACAAGAATGGCCATGGTCTGAAATCCCACCCGATTCGCCGCGAAAGCCCCGCTTCATGCCAACGTCACGACGGATGATTGCGAGCCCCGCCCCCGCAATGCTACCGCAGCCTGCACAATCCTGCACGCCATCAGGCATGAGGAGACTGCAAATCCGGCTCGCGCCAGTCTATCATGACGGCAGCTAATTCATTCCTGATTTCGGCCGCCCCCGGCCAAAGCGAGCGAGACGTGCCTGACACCCTCTATGTCCTTGGAATCGAAACCACTTGCGACGAAACCGCGGCCGCCGTGGTGGCCCGCGGAGGCGACGGAGGGGGCAGGATTCTGTCCAATATCGTGCGCTCCCAGCTCGCCGAACACGCCCCTTTTGGCGGCGTGGTGCCGGAAATCGCCGCCCGCGCCCATGTCGACCTGCTCGACGGCCTGATCGGACGCGCCATGAAAGAGGCCAGTCTCGACTTTCGCGCGCTTTCGGGCGTCGCCGCGGCGGCCGGGCCGGGGCTGATCGGCGGCGTCATCGTCGGTCTGACCACCGCCAAAGCCATTGCCATGGTCCATGATACCCCGCTGGTGGCGGTCAACCATCTTGAGGCCCATGCCCTGACACCGCGGCTGACCGCCGCGCTTTCCTTTCCCTATTGCCTGTTCCTGGTCTCCGGCGGTCATACCCAGATCCAGGCGGTGCGCGGCGTCGGCGACTATGTCCGTCTCGGCACCACCGTCGACGACGCCATTGGGGAGGCCTTCGACAAGGTGGCGAAGATGCTCGGCCTGCCTTATCCCGGTGGCCCCGAAGTGGAACGCGCCGCATCGCGCGGCGACCCGGGCCGCTTTGCTTTTCCCCGCCCCATGAAGGGACGCAGAGACGCCAATTTCTCGCTCTCCGGGCTCAAGACCGCAGTGCGCAACGCCGCATTCGCAATCACGCCGCTCCGCCCCCGCGATATCGACGATCTCTGCGCCGGCTTTCAGGCCGCCGTCCTCGATTCCACCGCCGACCGTCTGCGCATCGGTCTGGAACTCTTTGACGCCCGCTTCGGCAGGCCTGCGGCGCTGGTCGCCGCCGGCGGCGTCGCCGCCAATCAGGCGGTGCGCGCCGTGCTCGGCGATGTGGCCGCGGCCTGTGGCACCGCGCTGATGCTGCCGCCGATGGGGCTCTGCACCGACAATGGTGCCATGATTGCCTGGGCCGGAGCCGAGCGTCTGGCACTGGGCCTCACCGACGGTTTTGACGCCCGGCCGCGGGCGCGCTGGCTGCTTGACGCCAATGCCACGGTGCCGTCCCGCTTCTCCAACACACGCGCAGGATTCTGAAATGGCAGCCTATCAGTCCGTCTCCGTGATCGGAGCCGGTGCCTACGGCACTGCAATTGCCATGGTGGCGGTGCGTGCCGGACGAGAGGTCACACTCTTTGTTCGCAACAGCGAACAGCTCTCCCAAATCGCCGCCAGCGGCGAAAATCCGCGCCTGCCGGGTGTGAAGCTGGCCGAAACCATTCGCCTCAGCAACGATCTGGCGGAGGCCGCACGCAGCGATCTGATCCTGATCGCAACCCCGGCGCAGCAGATGCGCAACGCTGTCACTCTGCTCGCCCCCCATCTGCGAGGTCCGGTACCGCTGGTGGCCTGTGCCAAAGGCATCGAGCGCGGCACCCACCATTTTATGACCGAGGTCATCGCTCAAAGCGCGCCTCTGGCTTTGCCAGCGATCCTTTCGGGGCCGAGTTTTGCCGACGACATCGCGCGCGGCCTGCCCACCGCGATGACGCTCGCCGCCAGCGACGACGGCTTCGCCGCCGTGATCGCTGAAGCCCTGGGCTCGCCGACCTTCCGGCCCTACCACTCCGGTGACGTGCGCGGCGTCGAGATCGGCGGCGCGGTGAAGAATGTACTGGCCATCGCCATCGGCGTCACCGCCGGGCGCAGGTTCGGGGCCTCGGCCTGCGCCGCCCTCACCACCCGCGGTTTCACCGAACTCGCCCGTTTTGGCCGCTCTTTCGGCGCGCGCGAGGAAACCCTGATGGGTCTGTCAGGGCTCGGCGATCTGATCCTGACCTGTTCCAGCCTGCAATCGCGCAATTTCACGCTCGGCGTGGCGATGGGACAGGGTCTTGAGCCTCCGGCGGGCAAGCTCGCCGAGGGGGTGTTCACCGCACCGGTGCTGGTGGAACTTGCTGCATCGCGAGGTGTCGAAATGCCGGTAGCGGAGGCCGTGGCCGAGGTCCTCGGCGGACGGATGACCATCGACGGTGCGATCGGGGCGCTTTTGTCGCGTCCCTTCAAAGCGGAGGCATAGTTTCCAGTGCCCGCCTAAGGTTCAGCTTGCCCTCCGGGCATGTTCCGGTTAGCCCGACGTATAAATTGCTGTTACTGAGAGGACCCCGGTCCTCGTCCTGCCGCAACTGCACGTTACGAGACTCGACCCGCCGACGGATCGCGGGGGTTTTCAACAAGGTGGAGGAAAGAAAGAATGTCCGAAAAGACCTACGATGTTCCCGCCGAATGGGCGTCACGGGCCTGGGTCAATGACACCAAATATCAGGAGATGTACGCGCGTTCCGTCGCAGATCCCAACGGGTTCTGGGCCGAGCAGGCCAGGAGCCTCGACTGGATCAAGGCACCGACCCAGGTCGGGAACACCTCCTTCGAACCTGGCAGGGTTTCGATCAAATGGTTCGAGGATGGCGTCCTCAATGCCACCTGGAACTGCATCGACCGCCATCTGGCGACCCGCGGTGACCAGACCGCGATCATCTGGGAGGGCGACGATCCCTCGCAGTCCAGACACATCACCTATCGCGAACTCCACGACGAGGTCTGCCGGATGGCCAACATCCTGCGCAGCCGCAACGTCAAAAAAGGCGATCGTGTCACCATCTATCTGCCGATGATTCCCGAAGCCGCCTACGCCATTCTGGCCTGCGCCCGGATCGGAGCCGTCCATTCCGTGGTGTTTGCCGGGTTTTCGCCCGACAGCCTGTCGCAGCGCATCAATGACTGCCAGTCGACGGTCATCGTTACCGCAGACGAGGGCCTGCGCGGCGGCCGCAAGGTGCCGCTGAAGGCCAATGTCGACGCGGCACTGACCAAATCCGAAGGCGTTGATTCGGTCATCGTGGTCCGGCGCACCGGCGGTGCGGTGGAGATGAACCCGTCGCGCGACCTCTGGTACCATGAGGCTGCCGCCACGGTGACGGCCGAATGTCCCTGCGAGCCCATGAACGCGGAAGACCCGCTGTTCATCCTCTACACCTCCGGTTCCACCGGGCAGCCCAAGGGCGTGCTGCACACCACCGGCGGCTATCTGCTTTTTGCCGCGATGACACATCGCTATGTCTTCGACTATCATGACGGCGACATCTACTGGTGCACCGCCGACGTGGGCTGGGTCACCGGGCACAGCTATATTCTCTATGGGCCGCTGGCCAACGGCGCGATCACGCTGATGTTCGAGGGCGTACCCAACTATCCGGACACCTCGCGCTTCTGGAACGTGGTCGACAAGCACAAGGTCAATATTTTCTACACCGCACCAACCGCCATCCGCTCTCTGATGCAGGCGGGCGACGCGCCGGTGAAGAAGACCTCGCGCGCCTCGCTGCGCCTGCTCGGATCGGTCGGCGAGCCGATCAATCCGGAAGCCTGGGAATGGTATCATCGCGTTGTCGGTGACGACCGCTGTCCGATCGTCGACACCTGGTGGCAGACCGAGACCGGCGGCATCCTGATCACCCCGCTCCCGGGGGCGACGCGACTGAAACCGGGTTCGGCGACGCGGCCATTCTTCGGTGTGGTGCCGGAGATCGTGGATGCCGAGGGCAATGTGCTGGAAGGCGAGTGCACCGGCAATCTCTGCCTCACCCATTCCTGGCCGGGGCAGATGCGCACCGTCTATGGCGACCATGCCCGCTTCGAACAGACCTATTTCTCCAGCTACAAGGGCCGATACTTCACCGGTGACGGCTGCCGGCGCGACGCCGACGGCTATTACTGGATCACCGGCCGGGTCGACGACGTGATCAATGTCTCGGGGCACCGCATGGGCACCGCCGAGATCGAGAGCGCTCTGGTCGCCCATGAGAAGGTCTCCGAGGCCGCGGTGGTGGGCTTCCCCCACGACATCAAGGGCCAGGGCATCTATGCCTATGTCACCCTGATGTCGGGAATCCAGCCCACCGAGGAACTGCGCAAGGAACTGGTGGCCTGGGTACGGCGCGAGATCGGGCCGATCGCATCACCCGACCAGATCCAGTTCGCGCCCGGTCTGCCCAAGACCCGTTCGGGCAAGATCATGCGCCGCATTCTGCGCAAGATCGCCGAGGACGAGCCCTCAAGCCTGGGCGACACCTCGACACTGGCCGATCCCACCGTGGTCGACGATCTC
>Ga0123357_10005661_pt1 | contig 15036 bp, 15 predicted proteins | sample TergutEmb28metaG_FD_89873 | JGI IMG/M metagenome (GOLD analysis project Ga0123357, IMG submission 89873) | Embiratermes neotenicus P4 segment gut microbial communities from Petit-Saut dam, French Guiana - Emb289 P4 | ecosystem: Host-associated > Arthropoda: Insects > Digestive system > Gut ...
ACAAAAACAGCCGCTAACCACCCAAAGTAGTACACCGAGAGGAACCCGCCCATCGCAGAGTTGGCATGCCCGTGACCTAGCAGCCAATCAACAACATCACCCCGAAACACGAAACCAGTGATGAGCCAGACGCCGAAGCAATAGACGCCGATGATGATCCGCGCGAAAGGCGGGTACAGCCACTGGCGCAGTGTTAGGCGTTGCCCTACCGTCAGTTCCAGCAATTCGGGCAGCTCATACCCGGCTCTTCCGACTAGCCAGCGCGTTTCTACCCGGTTGGCTAGTGAGATGTCTGCCCTGTTCCCGGCTTTCGCTTTTAGTCCGTCGATGATTTCCTTCTTGGTCGGCCGTCCATGATAGGATAGCGGGAATGCGTGTTTGCATTCTCCCAAGCGAGCGCTTTTACATTTCCCTTCGGTTGAGTCGCTTGGTGCTTCGCGGTCGCGTTTGCCAGTCTCAGTGCTCGTCCCTAATGCCTCCACGCCCACAACGTTACGGACGTGGATGGCCGGTGAGATGGTCGGGGGGAGGAACTGGGTTATGACGACTAGGCTGGCATTCGATGTGCTCACGGTAGATGAACTCACGCCCGCGCTTGAGGAGGCTCCTGCCGCTGGCCCGCTCGTAGCTGGCAAGCTGCCGGACGAACTGCCCGACGCGCCGGGTGTGTACGTGTGGGTGGTACCGACGACCGACGCGGTTGCCTACATAGGTTCGGCTGCTCCGCTGGCGAAACGTGTCGGGGACGAACTGAACTGGATTCGAGACTATGACCCCGCTGATCAATGGGGGGTCAGTGTCATCCACCTGCTGAAGCATCTGCGCGCGAAGCCGCGTTGGGCCGTGACCGACTCGCACGAGAAGGCCGTTGACGTTGAGCGCAAACTCATTGAGTGGCACCGCGCACGGGTGGGTTGCGCACCGCTGCTGGTCGGTTGGGATGCCAACCCTCGCCCAGGCCACCCCAGTCCAACGCAGGGCCTTCGAACTCCTCAACACCACCATCCCCCAAACCATCACGTAGCCAGAACCCCCACCACCCCAAACGGCCCGAGCCCCGCAAAACCGGGAGTCGGGCCGTCTCACACCACGCAACTTCGGTTGAGACGCCTCCAGCGACACTACTTAGCCCATCAGGCACTACGGCACGGGCAACACGCCCAGTTTCGGTCTACCCGACGGGCCTGGAACGCCCACCAAACCCCAAACGCAAGATCAACAAGCCTTCAGATTGACGCCCCCGAGCAGTACCGCCAACCGATCTCAAGAGATTCGCCAGAAACTCCAGGTACCCCCGGTCGGACTCGAACCGACACTGGGACCCTTTTAAGGGGTCTGCCTCTGCCATTGGGCTACGGGGGCGCGGGACCGTCGGTGTGGCCGCAGCCCCAAGCCTAGGCCGACGGCATCGTCGACGATGGGGCCGGCGAGGCGGCCGACGCCGCGGCCCGGCCAAAGATGTCGTCGAGCATCGCCGGGGTGAGCCGACCGGTGAAGGTGTTCTGCTGGCTGGGGTGGTAACAGCCCAGCACCACGCGCCCGCCGGCGAGGGGCACCTCGACCCCGTGCCCGAACCCTGGGACCGGTCGCGGCACGGCCACGCCCAGCGCGCGCAGCGCGGGCCAGAGCGCCGCCCAGGCGAAGCCGCCCAGCACCACCACGGCGCGCGTCGTCGGCCACGCCAACGCCAAGTCCCGGATCAGCCACGGCCGGCAGGCGTCCCGCTCGACCGGGGTCGGCTTGTTCTCCGGCGGCGCGCAGCGCACCGCCGCGATTATCCGGGTGCCCCGCAACGTCAGCCCGTCGTCGGCCGCGACCGCGTTCGGCTGGCTGGCCAGCCCGCACCGGTGCAGCGCGGCGAACAGCCACTCCCCGGAGCGGTCCCCGGTGAAGTTGCGGCCGGTCCGGTTCGAGCCGTGCGCGCCCGGGGCGAGCCCGAGCACCAGCACACGCGGCTGGGCGTCACCGAACCCGGGCACCGGGCGGCCCCAGTACGGCTCATCGGCGAACGCGCGCCGCTTGGTCGCGGCCGCCCGCTCGCGCCACTCGACCAACCTGGGACACGCCCGGCACACCGAGATCCGGGCGTCCAGCTCGCGCAAGGAACCCGCGCCGGCAGCCAGCGGTGCCACCCGCGCCGCGTCCACGGCCACCGGGGTGTCCGCCGTGGCCGGATCGCCGGGCCAGCCGGCGCCCACACCGGCGCAATTGTCGAAGGCCACCCTCGTAAGGTAGGGCAATGGCCAATATCGCGGCAAAGATCGGTGCCAAGACGCTCAGCCTCGCGATCGGAATCCCGGTCGGCATCGTCGCCAAGCGGACGGTGAAACACGCCTGGCGCGCGGCGCGCCCGGGCGACCCACCGCGCGAGCCAACTGACCCAGACGCGCGCTGGCGCGACGCGATCGGCTGGGCGGCGTTCTCCGCCGCCGGGGTGGCCGCCGGCGAGCTGATCACCTCCCGGGCGGTCACCTCGGTCTGGCGCACCATGACCGGCCACGAGGCGCCGCGCAAGAACGCCGGCAAGAAGGGCCACGCGACCTCGTCCGCCAACGCGTAACCCAGAACCCGCCGCAGGAGCGGGGCACCGGCGCGACCGACCGGATCACTGCCGGGTGACGGCGCCGGATCACCGCCGGGCGACGGCGCCGGATCACTGCCGGGCGACGGCGCGGCTGGGTCTCCTCCGCCCCGGGCTCACTCCCACGCGCCCTGAGCCATCACCCGGACGAGCCCGAAGCCCTCGTCCAGATGCACCAGGTCCGCGTCCAGCCCGACCGCGAGCGCGCCGCACCGATCAGCCACGCCCAACACCCGCGCGGGGTTGGTGGCCGCAGCGGCGGCGACCGCCCCGATCGGCAGGCCGCCTTCGACGATGGCCCGGCGCACCGCGTCGTCCATGGTCAGCGTGGTGCCAGCGAGCGCGCCGGTCCGCGCCAGGCGGGCCTGCCCGCCGGTCACGATGACGTCCTGCCCGCCCAACACGTATTCGCCGTCGCCGAGGCCGGCCGCGTCAATGGCGTCGGTCATCAGCACCAGGCGATCCACGCCCCGGGCCAGCACCTCGCGCAGCACCGCCGGGTGGACATGCACCCCGTCGTTGATGACCTCGCAGGCCGCGCGGCTGTCCAGAGCCGCGAGCACCGGCCCAGGCTCGCGGTGGTGCACCGGCCGCATCCCGTTGAACAGGTGGGTGGCGACCGAGGCCCCGCGCGAGAACGCCGCCGCGGCTTGCTCGTAGCTGGCGTCAGTGTGGCCGACCGCCGCGACCACCCCAGCCGCCACCAGGTCGTCAATCAGCTCCAACGCGCCCGGCAGCTCCGGCGCGACCGTCATCATCCGCAGTTGGCCGCGACCGGCCTTGATCATTCGCGCCAGGTCCGCCCGGTCGGGCGCGGCCAGGTAGTCGGGGTTCTGCGCGCCGCAGCGCGCCGCCGACAGGTACGGACCCTCCAAGTGCGCGCCCAGCACGTGGCCATCGGGCGACGGACCGAGCTCGGCGCGCTCCGCCGCCCAGCTCAGCTGCTCGCACAGCGTCTCCACGGCGGCCGTCACGAACGACACCAGCATTCGGGTGGTGCCGTGCGCGCGGTGGAAGGCGACCCCGGCGGCCAGGTCATGCGCGGAATCACCGAAGTTGTGCCCCTGCCCACCATGGGCGTGGATGTCGATGAACCCGGGCAGCAACCAGCCACCACCAAGATCGGCCGCGCCACCGCCCGGCGCGCCCCGCCCCACCGCGATGATCCGAGACCCCTCGATCTCGACCCAGCCCGGGTCGAGCACCCCGACTGGCGTCACCACCCGCGCCCCGGCCAGCACTGCCATCTGCGCACGCTCCCTATCCGAGCCAGAGAATCAGTCCACCAATCAGGTCTACCAGATTTGGCGGCTCGGCGGCGGCGTCACCCGCTGGCCCCACGGTCGCGCGGCGGCCGGGTCGCTCCACCTCCGCTCAACAACCGCTCAGGGCGGCTCAGCGCGCCTCGATGGCCAACCCGTCGAGGATGTCGTGCTCGCTGACGACGACCTCCGCCGCGCCGACGGCGCCGACCAAGCGATCCAGGATCAGCGCCCCAGCGGTGATCACGTCGGCCCGTCCGGGGTGCATCGCGGGCAGCTCGACCCGGCCGGCGTGGTCCAGGCGCAACAGCCGCGCGGTCCACTCGCGCACCTGCGCCGCGCTGAGCGTGGCGCCGTGGATCACCGCCGGGTCGTAGCTGGTCAGCCCGAGCGCCACGGCGGCCAGCTGGGTGACGGTGCCGGCCACACCGACGAAACATCCGGCCTGGGCCAACGGCACGTCGCGGGCGGCGCGCTCGATGGCCGCGTCAATGTCGGCGACCGCGCCCGCGACCTGCGCGGCGGTCGGCGGGTCGTCGGCCAGGTGCCGCTCGGTCATGCGCACGCAGCCGATGTTCATGCTGTGCGCGCGAAGGCTCGCCCGGTCACCGGGCGAGCCGGCCACCAGCTCGGTCGACCCGCCACCAATGTCCGCCACCAACAACTTCGACGGCGCGTCGGGCAGCCCGGACACCGCGCCGACGAACGACAACCGGGCCTCCTCGGCGCCGCTGATCACTTCCGGCTCGACGCCGAGCGCGCCGCGCACCATCGCGGCGAACTCATCGCGGTTCGCGGCGTCCCGGGTGGCACTGGTGGCCGCCATGCGCACAACGGTGGCCCCGGCGGCGTTGATGGCGTCGGCATAGTCCGCCAGCGCTTGCCGGGTGCGTTCGATCGCCTCCGGCGCGAGCCGGCCGGTGCGGTCCACGTCCTGGCCCAGCCGGACGATCCGCAGCTGCCGCGTCAGGTCGGTCAGCCGCCCGTCGGCGCGGTCGGCGATCAGCAGCCGGATCGAGTTCGTTCCACAGTCGATCGCGGCAACCCGCTCGGCGGTTCCGCCGCCGTCCCGTTCGGCGGTTCCGCCGCCGACCCGTTCGGCACCGCCGCCATGCCCGGTCACGCCCGCGCCTCGCCGGGCATGCATGGGCCGGCCGCCCACCACGGCGGAAGCAAATCCAGCGCTTCGTCACCGAGCGGGTTGACCCCGCGTCCACCGGCGAGCGCGTGCGCCACCAGGACGTGCAGGCACTTGACCCGGTTCGGCATGCCACCGGCGCTGACCCCGGCGATCTCCGGGACGTCACCGAGCCGTGCGCGGCGGGCCAGGTATGACTCGTGCGCACGGCGATACCCGTCGGCCAGCGCCGGCTCCTGCTCCAGCCGCCGCCCCATCTCCCGCATCAGCCCGGACGCTTCCAGCCCACCGATAGCGCTGGCCGCCCGAGGACAGGTCAAGTAGTACAGGGTCGGGAAGGGTGTCCCGTCCGCCAACCGCGGCGAAGTCTCGATGACGTCGGGATTGCCACACGGGCAACGGTGCGCCACCGCGCGAATCGCGCGCGGCGGGCGGCCGAGCTGTGCGGCCACCACCGCTCGGTCGCGCTCCGCCAGCTCCGAGGCAGCGACCCGACCCGCGTCGTCGCGCGTCGTCAAGGCGCCGAGTCGGCGGCCTGCAGGCTGCCCCACAGCCGCTGGTTCCAGGTCTGCCCGGGCAGGCGCTCCGGACCCGTGTCACTGGGCGTCGACCCCATGGCGGGCGAAGACTCCCCCGGGGTGACGATCACGTAGACCGTCTCCCCGGGGAGCGCGTACTGCAGCCGCTCGCGCGCCTGCTGCTCGACGTAGGCGGGGTCGTTCCACTGGCTGAGCTGTTTGTTCAGCTCAGCCAGCTTCGCCTCGTTGCTGGCTTGCTGCGCTTGCGCCTGCGCGGCAGCGTTGCGGGCCGCCAGGTAGCGGTGCGTCGGCCCGGCCAGCACCACCGCGAGCAGCACCAGCACCGCGCCGAGTAGCAACGCCCGGCCGGTGATCCGGCGACCCGCCCGCTCCGCCATTGCTCTGTATGCCCCTATCCCGTCACGCCTTGAAGCGCGGGAACGCGCCGGCACCGGCGTAGCGGGCGGCGTCGTCGAGCTCCTCCTCGATGCGCATCAGCTGGTTGTACTTGGCCACGCGCTCGCTGCGCGCCGGGGCGCCGGTCTTCATCTGCCCGCAGTTGACGGCGACCGCGAGGTCGGAGATGGTGGTGTCCTCGGTCTCGCCGGAGCGGTGGCTGATCATGCAGCGGAACCCGTTGCGGTGGGCGAGATCGACCGCGTCGAGGGTCTCAGTCAGGGTGCCGATCTGGTTGACCTTGACCAGCAGCGCGTTGGCGGCGCGCAACTCGATGCCGCGCGCGAGGCGCTCCGGGTTGGTGACGAAGATGTCGTCCCCGACCACCTGCACCTTGCTGCCGAGCTCGCCGGTCAACGCCACCCAGCCGTCCCAGTCGCCCTCGTCCAGCGGGTCCTCCAAGGACACGATCGGGTAGTCGGCGACCAGCTTGCCGTAGTAGTCGATCATCTCGGCCGAGCTGCGCGCCGCGCCGTCGAACTGGTAGGCGCCGTCCCGGTAGAACTCGCTGGCGGCCGCGTCGATGGCGATGGCGATGTCGGCTCCCGGCTTGAGCCCGGTCTTGGCGACCGCCTCCAGGATCAGATCGACCGCGCTGCGATTGGCTTCCAGACTCGGCGCGAAGCCGCCCTCGTCGCCCAGCCCGGTGGACAGGCCCTTGGCCTTGAGCACCGATTTGAGCGCGTGGTAGACCTCCGCGCCATAGCGCACCGCCTCGGCGACCGTCGGCGCGCCGATCGGCGCGATCATGAACTCCTGGATGTCGACGTTGGAGTCAGCGTGCGCGCCGCCGTTGAGGATGTTCATCATCGGCACCGGCAGCAGGTGGGCGTTGGGACCGCCCAGGTAGCGGAACAGCGGCAGCTCGGCGGAATCGGCGGCGGCCCGAGCGACCGCGAGCGAGACCCCGAGAATCGCGTTGGCGCCGAGGTTGCCCTTGTCCGGCGTGCCGTCGATCCGGATCAGCTCCGCGTCGAGGAGCCGCTGCTCACTCGCCTCGAACCCAAGCAGCTCCGGGGCGATGGTGTCGAACACCGCCTCAACCGCCAGCTTGACGCCCTTGCCGCCGTACCGGGCGGCGTCGCCGTCGCGGCGCTCCACCGCCTCGAACTTGCCGGTGGAAGCGCCCGAGGGAACGGCGGCGCGACCGAGCGTGCCGTCGTCGAGGGCCACCTCCACTTCGACGGTGGGGTTGCCCCGGGAGTCCAGAATCTCGCGGGCGATGACTGCTTCAATGGTGGCCACAGCTGGTGCATCCTCTCGATGAAAGCGTTACGCCACCGAGCCTAACCGTGCCCACCGACAGCTTCCCGCGTGCCGCGCCGCGACCCAGTGCGCAAGGTGCGAACTTCCGCCCGCGACGAGAGGCATCGCGACCCGCCGCATCCGGCCCGCGTCGGCGCGCGCTCAAAGCCCTCCCGCGTCAGCCCGCGTCGGCGCGCGCTCAAAGGGAGGCTCAAAGCGTCGCGCCGCCGCGCCCCACGAGCGGGGCCGCGGCGGCGCGGATCACAATCCAATCAGTGGGCGGTGCCCAGGTAGGCCGCAGTCAACCGCTCGTCGGCGAGCAGGTCGTCCGCCTTGCCTTGGAGCACCAGGCTTCCGTTCTGCAGCACGTAGCCGCGAGCCGCCACCGACAGCGCCATCGGCACGCTCTGCTCGACCAGCAGGATGGTGGTGCCGGCCGCGGCGATTTCCTTGATATAGCCGTAGACCGTGGAGACCATGATTGGGGCGAGGCCCAATGACGGCTCGTCGATGAGCAGCAGCCTGGGTTGCAGCAACAACGCCCGGACGATCGCGAGAACCTGTTGCTCCCCACCGGAGAGCATGCCCGCCGGCTTCTTCAGATGCCGGCTCAGGATGTCGAACCGCTCGACAATGCCGTTGACAGCCGCGGTTTGTTCCCGACGGCCCGCGCCCGGCACCGATGAGGCGGCGAGGCGGAGGTTCTCCGCGACGGAGAGGGGCCCGAAGATGCGCCGGCCCTCCGGCACTTGGACCACGCCCTGCCGCACCCGCTGGTGCACCGGCAGCCCGCGGATTGACTTGCCATCCAGCTGCACTTTGCCGCTGCGCACCGGCACCACGCCGCAGACCGCGTTGATGAAGGTGGTTTTGCCAGCGCCATTGGCGCCGAGCAACGCCACGATCTCACCCTTGGCGACCTCCAGCGACACCCCGGACAAACCCCGGACGGATCCGTAGTAGACAGCGAGGTCTTCGACCTCCAGCACCATCATTTGACTGGCTCCCCCATGTAGGCCCGGATAACCTCGGGGTCGTTGCGCACCTGGTCCGGGGCGCCGCTGGCGAGCAGCTTGCCGTAGTCGAGCACCAGCACGTGCTCGGCGAGGCGCATCACCAGCTCCACATCGTGTTCGATGAGCAGGATGGACAGGCCGTCAGCGTGCAGTGACAACACCAGCTCGGAGAACTGTTCGCGTTCCACCGAGCTGATGCCGGCGGCCGGCTCGTCCAGCAGCAGCAGCTCCGGCGCCCCGATCAGCGCCCGGGCGATCTCCAGCCGTTTGCGCGCCCCGTAGGGAAGGTCGGCGGCGGCTTTGTCAGCCACGTCGGCGAGGCCGACGCGGGCGATCCAGCTCGCCGCTTCCTCCTTGAGCGCGCGGTCCAGCCGGCGACCGGCTCCGATCGGGACGAGGATCTGATCCAGCCGGCGCGGCGAACGCACATACGCGCCGGTCAGGACATTCTCCGCGACCGTCAGGTTGCCCAGGATCCGCAGATTCTGAAAGGTGCGCCGAACGCCCCGGGCGGCGACCTTTCGGGACGGCACCCCGATCAGCGATCGGCCATTCCAGGTGGCGGTGCCCGAGGTCGCCTTGTAGTAGCCGGTCAGGCAGTTGAAGAAGGACGTCTTGCCGGCCCCGTTCGGGCCGATCACGGCGTACAACCCGCCCACCGGCATCTGGAACGACAGCTCGGACAGCGCGATGACGCCCCCGATCCGCAGGCCAAGACCTCGCACGTCGAGTCCGGCGGTGCTCTTCGGCGCGTCCTTGCGGTGCGCGCCGCCAGCCGCGGCGGGCGGCGCCTCAGCGGACTGGGGACCCGCGTCCTGGTCCACCGGCTCGGGCCGCGCGGCGCCTTCCGGTGTGGTCGGCGTCGGTTCCGCCCATCCCTCGGTCATGATTGCTCACCCACCCGGCGTCGGCGCAGCGTGGCCTGCATCCGTCTCAGAAGTTGCCCGCTTTGCGCGGTGTGCGCCGGCCACAACCCCTGCCGACGGAAGATCATCAGCAACGCTAGCGCAATGCCGAAGATGAGCAGCCGGGCTTGGGAGAAGCTGCGCAGCAGCTCCGGCAGCGCCGCGACAATGATGCCGCCGACCACCGTGCCCGGAATGCTGCCGATGCCACCGATCGCGACCGCCAACAAGATCAGCAGCGACTGTTGGAAACCGAAACTGGCCGGCGCGATCGCGGTGTACGCCGGCGCGTACAGCGAGCCCGCGATCGAGCCCATGATGCCGCCGACGATGTAGGCGTAGACCTTGTACCGAGAAATCGGGATGCCGACCGAGGCGGCGACATCCTCGTCCTCCCGCATCGTCAACCAGGCCAGGCCCAGCGGTGATCGACGTATCCGTCGGGAGAACAGGATGTACAGCACCGCCACGACGAGCATGACGTAGTAGTAGTCCTTCGGGGTGATGAACTGGTGCCCGAACAGGCTCAATGGCGGGATGCCGTAAAGCCCGGTCGGCCCGCCGGTGATGCTCAGGTTTTGGGCGACCGCCTGGATGATCTCACCGAACCCGAGCGTGACAATCGCCAGGTAGTCGCTGCGCAACCGCAGCGTGGGATACCCGACCAAGAACGCGCCGATGATAGAGCAGCCGACGCCCAGCGGGATCGTTTCCAAGATCGACATGTGCGCCTTGAGCGCCAACAATCCGGTGGCGTAAGCGCCGATCGCGTAGAAGGCCGCGAAGCCAAGGTCCAGCAACCCGGCGTACCCGACCACCACGTTCAGCCCGAGGCCCAGGCAGACGAAGAACAACGCCAGCAGACCAACCGAAGTGGTGTACTCGCTGAACATGTTGGGCAGAAGAATCGCGAACGCCGCCACGAGGACTAGGAAAATCACCCAGGCGACCTGGAGACCGGAAGACCGGCGAGGTCTCGCCACCACAGCAGTAGGCACGCTCATTAGGTTCGGCTTCCCATGCGTTCACCCAAAAGGCCCGTCGGACGCAACCAGAGCACCAGCACGAGCGCGGCGAAGGAGAAGACCAGCGCCCACTGCGAACCGGTGTAGGCGACACCGAGCGATTGGAAGATGCCCAGCAGCATGCCGCCGACCACCGCGCCGGTGACGTTGCCGATGCCACCGAGCACTGCGGCCGTGAAGGCCTGCAGACCGAGGTTGAAGCCCATCAGGTAGTTGATCTGCCCGTAGTAGAGCGAGTACATCACGGCGGCGGCCCCGGCGAGGGAGCCACCGACGAAGAAGACCGTGGCGATGACTCGGTTCACGTTCACACCGACCAGCGAGGCGGCGGCCCGGTCCGTGGCCACCGCTCGCATGGAGACACCAATAATGGTGCGCTGCACCACCAAGTACACGCCGATGAACAGCGCTATCGCGATGCACACGATCACCAGCTGCAGGTAGGTGTAGCGCTGGTTGAGAACGTAGAACCCCGAGCTTGACGTGCCCACCGGGAAGGGGCGGAATTTCGCACCCCACGGGGGGATGTTCAACACCGCGTTCTCAATGATCATCGACACACCGAGCGTTGCGACGATAAGGCTCAGCATCGGCGCGGACCGCATTTGCCGATACACAAGTTCCTCAGCGGCGACGCCGACACCTCCAGTGATCAATGCCGTCAGCAGTCCGACGCCAACCAGCGCGAGCCAGCTGACCGTCCCCTTCATGCCAAAGGCATTGAAGATGCTGAAGCTGACGAAACCACCGAGCATGAAGATATCGCCATGCGCGAAGTTGATCAGGCGTAGCACGCCATAGACCATGCTGTAGCCAAGCGCGATCAGACCAAAAGTCGCGCCCAGGAACAGGCCGGCCAGGATGCTACTAATCAGGGTGGACACGGCAGGCTATCAGCTCAGGACGGCTGATCCGGGTTCACGGTGTACTGGCCGTTGACGACCTTCAACACCACAAACTTGGCGCCCTGTCGCGAACCATCGCTGCCGAACGAGATGTCACCGGTCAGGCCAGTGGTCTTGATCGTTTGCAGCGCCGCGACAACCTTGTCCTTGTCGGTGCTGTTGGCCGCCTGGATGGCCGCGACCAGCGTGTTCACCGAGTCCCAGCCATACGCGGCGTAGGGGCCGGGGTCGTTGCCGTAGGCAGCCTTGTAGCTGGTCTTGAAGGCGTCCGCGTCGGCGCCGGACAGGAACTGCGAGGTCATGGCGATGGTCGCGAAGGTGCCCTCGGCGGCTTGTCCCGCAGTCGTGATGTAGCTGGGGTCCACGTTCGAGTCGGAGGCGACGAACGGCACGGTGACGCCCGCGTCGCGCATCTGCTTGATCAACAGGGCGGCTTGCGAGTAGTAGCCGGACCAGTAGACGGCGTCGACCTTCTTCTGCTTCATCACGGCGATGAGCGCGGCGAAGTCGGTCTGATTCGCGGGCACGGACTGCTTCGAGCTGGTGACGCCAGACATCTGCTTGAAGGCGTCAGTGACCAGGCCGGAGAGCTGGGTGCCGAACGAGGACTGGTCGTCGACGACCAGCACATTGGTGGCCTTGAGGTTGTCGGCGAGCAGCTTCGCCCCGACGCCGGCCTGCAGGTCACTGGTGGGGTCCATCAGGAAGAGGTTCTTGAACCCTTGCGAGATCAGCGTGCCGGAGTTCGCGTCGGGCAGGATCGCGGGGACTCCCGCGCGGTTGTAGATCGGCAGGCACGGCAGCGCCTCGCCGGAGGCGTAGTGCCCGATGATCGCGTCGACCTTGGCCGACATGAGCTTGTTGGCCGCGGCCACCGCAGTGTTCGGGTCAGCGGCCGTGTCTTGGGAGTTCAGCACCAGCTTGTGGCCGAGCACCCCGCCGTTGTCGTTGACCGCCTTGACGGCCAGCTTCATCGCGTTCAGGATGTCCGTGCCGGACTCGGCCTGCGCGCCGGTCAGGGGGATCGGGGCACCGATCACGTAGTCGCCGCTGCTGCTGCCCCCACCGCCGCCGGAGCCGTTGGAGCTTGGGCTCTTGCTGCTGGAGCAGGCGGCGAGCGCGCCCAGGGCAAGCACGGCGACGAGGATGCCGCCAACCCAGGTGAGGCCGAACCGCTTGTGCCCGGGTGATCGTTCTTGCATTTCGCTGTCCTCTCGGGTCAGGAGTTTCAGGGCACTGCAAAAGGTCGCCAGCTCTCAGACGAGGCCGACGGCGTGATACGTAACAACTTAATAACGGTTCGATGGTGCCTGTGTTGTACGTGCTCAACATGCGACGGTGAGAGAGTTTGCCCGACCCCAGCCGGGCTGTCAACCATGCGGAAGCCATTCTTAACAATGACTTATGTTCGAACATGAGCGGTGAGCCGAGGGTGATCGTGTTGGCCACATTCGCCATCCGATCGGCCCAAAACCTGACATTGACCACACAATCAGCAGCCAGCCGCTGACCGGCGGTCAGGAGTCCCCGCTTCTCACGGCTGGCCCACAAGCTGACTCGGCGGCGCGGATGGTGTCGCGATAGGCGCGGGCGGTCTCCCGAAGCGCTTGTTCCGGATCCACACCGACGGAGACGGCCTCGCGGACAAGTGCGAACAAGCGCGCGCCAATGTGAGCCGCATCTCCTTTTCCGGATTCCGCGCTATCGGTCGAATCACCGCCGCCTAAAGTGCTGTTCCGCACAACCGATATATCTTGCTTGGGCCGCTTATCTCGCTTGGGCCGCTTATCTCGCTTGGGCCGCTTATCTCGCTTGGCGGGCTTGCCGCTGTCGGCGCGCTCGCCACCTCCGACTGGGTTGTCCAGCCCGCCCGACTGGTCCGCCTTGGTGGGATCATCCCGCTTAGATGATTCCTCATCCCCGACGGACGCTTCGGCACGGGCCGCCCGGGCCACGAGCTTGGCGGCCAGCGCCAGCGCCGGCAGCGCCATCGGCACGCCATCGGTGACCGAGGCCCGACCCTTCTCCACCGCCTTGAGCCGCTCCCAATTGCGGTTCACCTCATCGGCGTCGGCCGCCACGACGTCGCCAAAGACATGCGGATGGCGATAGATCAGTTTGGCGACCAGGTCATCGGCCACCTCGTCGATGCCGAACCGCTCCGGCTCGGGCAGCTCCTGGGCGAGGCGGGCGTGGAAGAGCACCTGCAGCAGCAGGTCGCCCAGCTCCTCGCGCAGCGCCTTCGGGTCATCGGCCTCGATGGCTTCCAGCGTCTCGTAGGTCTCTTCCAGCAGGTACGGCGCGAGCGAGTGATGGGTCTGCGCGCCATCCCACGGACAGCCCTCAGGCGAGCGCAGCCGGTCCATCACCTCGACCGCGCGGCGCAACCCGTCGCCATCGCGGTCAGGCGGCGCGGTCATCGGCGCTAGGACCCGGAGCCGCCCGCGGTCAGGGTCAGGAAGTCCGGCGGTGTGTCGCTGAGGCTGAACGACGACGGATCCCACGTGCCGTAGCTCGGGTTGACCTTGACGGTGAGCCGGGCCTTGTCGATCGCAGCGGTGACGTCACCGATGCTCTGCGCGCCGATTCTGGTGGCGAGAACATTGAAGAGCTCATTGACACGCAGGTAGATCGCCGGATACGCGGGGTTGAAGCCCTCTTTGACCATCGCGCGGGTCAAGTCGTCCTCGCTGCGCGCCGAGATCCCGCTTGCCTGAAGGGATTGCAACACCACGCTCTTGACCCCGTCCAGGTCGGCGTCCGTCAGTTTGAGGCCGTTGGCGGGAAACGACGCGGTGAACAGCTGATCAAGGATCAGATACTGCAGCACATCCCGGCGCGGCACGTCCACTCCAGTGCTGCCGTCCTGGTTGGCGACCGGGGACGCGCTCGCACGCGGCGTCAGGTAGCTGTCCACCGTCTTCTCGGAAATGCGGTGACTGCCGACAAACGCCGCGGCGCCCGCCTGCGGCGAGCAGCCAGCCAACCCGAAGACGGCGAGCAACGTGAGCAGCGCGGCGGTGATGCGGACCTTCACAGCGATCAGTGTCTCCCTGGCGAGATGTGCGACCAGCCGGACAACGGGCCACCGGCTGACTAACAGAATCTCACGGCGAGTCAGCCAGCCGCCACCGGCTGGCCGGGCCTGGCCGCAGCCGGCGGCCCGACCACCTGGGCCAGCACCTCGGCGCACCAGGCCAGCAACGCGACATCCCGCATCGGCTCGCCGCCGAACTTCGTTTGCGCCCAGGCGCCGTTCGGCTGGATGACACCCTTGGGCCGGGGCACCGAGATGGTGGCCACCGCCGGCTTGTAGAGCGCCCGTCGCTGGCCGTCGTCGTACAGCCGGCGCAGCCGCAGCTGCGCCGACTCGGGCAGCTGAACCGGGCTGAACCGCACCGTGTTGCCCTGCAGCGACACCTCGTTGACCCCATGACGGCGGCACGCCACTTTGAAGCGGGCCACCGCGAGCAGGTTCTCCACCGGCGGCGGGATCGGCCCGAACCGGTCGATCAACTCGGCGCGCACCGCGTCCACCGCCTCGTCGGTGGCCGCCGCCGCGAGCGACCGGTAGGCCTCCAGCCGCAGCCGCTCGCCGGGCAGATAGTCGTGCGGCAGGTTGGCGTCCACCGGGAGGTCCACTTTCACCTCGCAGTACTCCGCCTCACCGGCGCCGTCGCCGCGGAACTCCGCGACCGCTTCGCCCACCAGGCGGACGTACAGGTCGAAGCCCACCCCGGCGATGTGCCCGGACTGCTCCCCGCCCAGCAGGTTGCCGGCGCCACGGATCTCCAGGTCCTTCATGGCCACCGCCATGCCCGCCCCGAGCTCGGTGTGCTGGGCCACAGTGGCCAGCCGATCGTAGGCGGTCTGCGTCAGCGGCCGCTCCGGCGGGTAGGTGAAGTAGGCGTACCCCCGCTCGCGGGCCCGTCCCACCCGGCCGCGCAGCTGGTGCAGCTGGGCCAGCCCGAACATGTCGGCGCGC
>Ga0123357_10005662_pt1 | contig 15034 bp, 5 predicted proteins | sample TergutEmb28metaG_FD_89873 | JGI IMG/M metagenome (GOLD analysis project Ga0123357, IMG submission 89873) | Embiratermes neotenicus P4 segment gut microbial communities from Petit-Saut dam, French Guiana - Emb289 P4 | ecosystem: Host-associated > Arthropoda: Insects > Digestive system > Gut ...
AAAAAAAATCGTTTTTTTTTTCCAAAATGTTGGGAAAATTTAAAGAAAAGATTTTTTTTTTTGGGGGGGGGGGGGGGCAACGAGCTTGTCATATTCAGGGGTCATGTGGAGTGGATGTTTTCAAAATGAGCTGAGTCCTGAAGAATAGAGGGAATGGCTATCTCCTATTCCACAAACCATGTGAGATGTATCACAACACGTGCATACTCATCAGCACAGTATTCATCAAAAATCCATTTTCAATGCTAATATTTAATTGTAAATTTTCAAACAAATATAATTTTTAAAAATAAATATTATTTCCAAAAGTTGTCACAGCAGCCCATGGGCAGTACATTGTGCAAGCCAGCCTAGTGTGCCTAGTGTACATATATATCATGTTACAACTACTTGTATACAAATATAGTTCTGGAATGTTTACGTGTTTGCAACCTACACATCAGATACCTTAAATGATCTACTCCACTCACATTCATGAGTATTGCTTCTGTGTGTAATTTCCAACTTTTATCCAGTTCACTTTTACCACACTAGTGTATTTGAATTGGTTTTCAAGGCATTGTGTTATGTGTGCTGCTGATGTTTACAGGCAGCTGTCTGATTAATGGCCAGACATATGCGAACAACTCTGCTATTCCACCAGCCTCTCACTGCCAGCTCATCTGCCGCTGTGTTAGCAGCATTGTGCACTGCATTTTGGTGAAATGCTCTCCACCCCCACCACACCACACTAATTGCATGCCTGTTCATCATGGTGGAGACTCATGCTGCCCAACATACGCGTGTGGTAAGAGTTATTGTACTACATTTACTGATACCAAAAGAAAAACTCTGCAGTTGTTTGTAAATTTAATGTGGAAATTGCTGCAGTTAAAATAAATTTTCTGTCTTTTCAGTTTCATAATATCTGTGCAATTTTCTTTACTCCTGAGCATTTCAATTTAACTTATTAACAACTAGCATTTAGGATCAGGGGTTTTAACACTTTATAAATTATACTGAGTAATAAAATGAACCTCCCCCCAGACAAGGAGTATATTTTAATTCAAAATGGCCACTATACTTTTTTTTTACCCCAAATTGCTACATTTATACCAGATATCACTACCACATGGACTGCTATCAGCAGTAGGATTGAAGTACACCAGATGACAGCTTATTAAGAACTGATATTCCTTATATTTAATGCATAAAGTGTTAAATTTTTCCGTACTGTTAGTGACCCTATTTGTTTAAAGGGTGCAATTACTGTCCAGGAATAGAGGATTTTTAATCCCTTGGTTTTATAGAACTAGGAACCAAATTGTAACAGCAATAAGACCATAGTGCAAATGCTTGGCCACCTAGCAATTCATATATAATTCAACATGTGGCTGGTAAAATTTAACAATCCATATTTCTTCTGGTATTAGTAACCACTAACTAACTAACGAACTAACTAACTAACAAACAAGTCCATTTTTCTTTTTCAATTTTGAGAAAGGAAGTTACAAAGGGAACATTTTACAAGCCATGTTACTGTGTAAAGTGTACCACAGCATATGGCATGCATATACAGTTCCACATATTATGCAAATAGGGGTACAGTAACTTCTCAGCCACTGTGTACAAAGTTAATCAACTGTTTCTCTCTTCACAAACACTAATCCATTAGTGTCAGAGGTGATACTCAGATTAGTTTCTGCTGCTATGCAAGAATTACAGTGTTTCATATAAATAATGGCAAATTTTAATAAAATGAATATGTGGTTTGAAAATATTCCAATTTAATTTAGCCATGTATAGGGCAAACAGAATGACAAAATGTCTGTATTTGACAGATATTTAAATAAGCCCAACAGTATGCTTATAGGTGTAGAACTAAATAAACATATACAATAAGAATGGCATAACATTGCATTAAATCCATGATAATCCTTTTCAGATGAAGACAAGAAGGAAACCCCTGAGGCTGATAACCAGATGGTAGGAGCAGAACTCCCTAGTACAACACAAACAACACAGGATGAGAAAATTGAAAGCCATAAAACAAGTACAATAGAATCAGTATCAGAGGATCAGTTGGGGCTACATCCAATTACAGAATCAGTAGCCTCTCACATACATGATGAATCTGAAGCAGAGAAGCCAGAAGAAGAAGTGTCAGGACAAACTCTTGTTCAGAAACCACAAACTTCTGCAGGTTCTCATGAAGTACCTGAACAGAAACCGGAGCATATTCCTGCACAATCTGATGAAGAAAACATAATAGAATCTGGTCATTTACCAGAACATGTTCCTACATTATCAGAGGTTGGGCAGACAGAAACACCAACACACAGGCCTGAATATGTTCCTACAGAATCAGTTACAACTGAAGCACTTGAGCATGGATTTAGCGAGTCACAGGAACCAGAGCAGATTCCTGGACAGTCTGTGGTAGAGCAAATAAAACCAGCACATGTTCCTACAGACTCTGAGGTAGCTCAAACTGAAACACCAGAACATGTTCCTCAACAGCCTGACTTTGACCATACAGAAGTACCATCTGAAGTTCCTGGAGAATCTAGCACAGATCACACTGGAGTGCCAGAATATAAACCAGAACACATTCCTCTTGATTTTGAGACTCACCATTCAGAATCACCCATACATTCCTCTGAAGAGCCAGAGTTTGGCCATTCATATGCACCAGAGCTCATCACCACTCCATTTGAAACACACCACACAATGGTACCAGGAGAGAAACCAGATCACATTACTGTTGAGCCTGAGACTATTCACACAAGTGTACCAGAAGAAAAACCAGAGCCTGAAGGACCTGAACAGAAGCCAGAACATGCTTCAGCAGGACCTGAGGTAGATATTAGTAACACAGAAGGACCTCTACATGTTTCAGAATTTGTTCCTACAGAATTTGACACAAGTTATACAGAACTGCCTGAACAAAAGCCTGTGTATTCTGATGACCAAACAAAAGTTGATGAACAGAAGCCTGAGCATATTCCTTCATACCACACAGAAATGCCTGAACAGAAGCCAGAACAAATTCCTACAGAACTTCAAACTGGACTGACTAAAGTATCTGAATCTGTAACTGAACATGTCTTCCTGGAGACAGGTGATTCTGAAACACCTGAACAAGAACATATTCCCACAGTGTCTGTATCTGAACATACAGAAACACCAGAACATTCTACTGTAGAATCTGTATCTGAACATGTATCTGAGATAGGCCATTCTGAATCACCTGAACATGAACCAGGACATATTCCAACAGAACCTGAAATGAGCCATACTGGAAAACCTGAATACATACCACAACATGGCCCCACAGAGGCTGAAATTGGATACACAGAGGCACCTGCACACATTCCTGAGAAAGGCAACTCTGAAGCACCAGAACATGAACCAGGAAATATTCCCACAGAATCTGAAACTGGTCATACAGACATGCCTGAATATGTACCAGAACATGGTACAGGAGAATCTGAAACTGGCTATACAAAGGTAACTGGTCTTGTTACTGAGGCAGGCTATTCTGAAGCAGCTGAACATGAATCAGGACATGTTCCTACAGAGTCTGAGTCTGGACACACAGAGATTCCCGAACATGTCTCAGAGACAGGCCATTCTGAATCACCTGAAGATCTTCCCATAGAGTCTGAAATTGGACACACAGAAATTCCAGAACATGTCCCTACTGAATCTGAAACTGGGCCTACAGAAGTGCCTGAAATTATTCATTCTCACATACCTGAACATAGACCAGAACATACTTCTACAGAGTCTGCAATTGGACATACAGATGTGCCAGCATATGTCCCTGATGCAGACTCTCCAGTAACACCTATACATAAACCGGAGTTTATTACTACGGAGTCTGAAATTGAACAGACAGAAGCTCCTGAACATGACATTCAGCATACAGAAGTGCCTGATCATGTCCATGAGGTAGGTCATTCTGAAACACCTGATCATAAACCAGAGCATGTTCCTACAGAATCTGAAACTGAACTTACAATAGCACCTGATCAGGTACCTGAATATGTACCTACAGAATTGGAAGCTGGCGTTACTGAAGCACCTGAATATATCCCTCAGGCTGGCCACTCTGAAGTAGCTGAACAAGTGCCACAGCATGTTCTTCCAGAATCAGAAACAGGTCAGACAGAAATATCTGAACAGAAGCCAGATGACATTCCTGTACAAACTGATGTTGATGAAACAAAAGATGCTGAACAGAAGCCTGAACATATTCCTTCTATAGAGTCTCATACTGATCACACTGATTCACCCATCCAGAAACCTGAACAAATCCCTATGAAACCTGAAACTGACATACCATTGACATCTACAAAAATACCAACTGGCATAGAGCATGATGTACCAACAGTGAAACCGATACATGGATCTGTAACATTTGAAGATCACACAATTTTCTCTATAGAACATAGTGCTATTCCTGGTGAAGGAAATCATAGCACTGTACAAACCACAAAATCACCACTGGCAGTTGTAACTGATCACATAACTACAAATATAATTGGAGCATCTGTTACAACTGGAATGTATCCACATGAGGGGACTGGAGGATTTCACTTTACAACAGCACAGATAATTCCTTCAGAAAAGCCAACAACAGAGGGTCATCACTCTTCAACCGAAGAACCATATGAACACATCCCCAGTGGAGAAGCAAATATTCCTCCTTCAGGTGGCGCTTATCTCCCACCATCATCTGGTGGTTCAGATTATGATGAGGATGATGAGCAAGCTGCTTTTGGACCTGGTACCTGCCGATATGGTGGAAAAGTTTACGTGTCAGCCCAGCAGATTCCCAGGGATGATCCATGTGATTTCTGTTTCTGCTTCCGTAGTGATATTATTTGCCTACAACAGAGCTGCCCACCACCAATTCCAGGATGTCATGAAGAGCCAATTCAAGGTTTCTGTTGTCCCCGCTATGAATGTCCAGTATCCATGGCAACCTCTGTAAATGTGACAACAACTACCACTACTACCACAACAACACTGCCTCCACACTTTTTTTCACATGCATACAAGGGGGCAGCATCAAGGACTGGATGTCAAGTACAAGGACAAGCATACAGAGTTGGTGAAATAGTTCGCTCAGCATCAGGGCCTTGTTTAAGCTGCAGGTAAGTTGAAGGAAGAAACACTGATACTGTAGTTTTAACACACAGTGTATTTTATTCATATTTTAGATTCTATAAGTTTACACATCCTTTGTTTGAATTCACAACAAAGTTCTGTCTGAATTCTAATGAGGACCAAAAAATATAGCACAATTCATTAGATGTACAAAGAGGAATTACAATGTTTCCCTGATAAGTTTTCCAAAAATTTACCACATAAAACTTCTGATATACAAAAAGCAAAATTTGAAGTAATTCTTGTAACCCTTCTTGCTTTATGCACTAGTATAGTGATCCAAGAGCATGTTTATTAAATGGAAACCATTTTATGGTCCCTGTACTCATTCTTCAGGTAATACAAATTGTCAAATAGTACGTCTAAGCAAAGCAAATGTGTTCTATCAATTACTTTTATTATAAAGCTGATCTCTTGCATTAGTTGACATTCCACAAATAGCCCTATTTTGATTAAATCAGCTCATGCTCTGAAACCATTTCAATCTGTTGATGTGCATGTTTTGTTTATTATATGTGCATGAAGCCACACACTAAAACAAGGTGAATAAAGAAACAAACAAGAATGGTTGCATGCCACTTGTCACTTACCATGGAATATTTCTTGCATCAAAGTAGTGCAAGAATTAATGTTATACTTGTTTACTGGAAGATGTAATGCTGAAAAGAGTCTGCAGGTCTGAGGTTAAATTTAGGGAACTTCTAAAAGTTAAATATGAAAATTACAGTTATCCTCTGCCTCACATGAAAGCTGCATTTCTGGAGGTAGTTATGTAACTTGATATCATGAAACTTCATAGTTTTGTTATTCATTTGTTTTCAAAGCCTTTTACAATGTGATTCAGCTTCCTACGATTCTTTTAGCTGTTTACAGATCCTACTTTTTATGTTCTAGACAACTAATTTGTCTTTCATTTTTCACAGTATGAAATCTTAATGCAAAATTTGTGTGAGGTGAAAACTTATAAATTAGGGTACACAGCATAATAATTGATTTAAAGGCATAATACCTTATTTGTTATTTTTTTTTTTTCTTTTTTGCAGATGTGGAGGCGATGGTCAAATGAAATGTGATCCTAAAGTATGTAGTCCAGAACCTATGTTGAGAAAAATGATAATGGCAACAGCTACACGACGGAGATGAAGTTGAGCTGTTGTGAACTCAGTTTGTGTGCTCAATCCTCTCCCCACTGGAGAGAACATTTGTTTCTTCAGCGACTACAAACATTGCATATCACATGTTGTAGTGAGGAAGGCGATAAACCCATCTCCAGCATTGCATGGCTTGTCGTGGGCAGTGTATGAACAGTTTGCAAAGTGCAGTGTGAATGGCCATGCAGCATGCCAATAGACATTTTCAAATAATTACAATGGGTGCCAAAAAACCAGGACAAAAAGAGGAAGAGAGAATGTGCAAAGTTAACTGCACTGACCGTGCCTTTTCTTGACTTCCTCAATCCTTCTGTCTTCCAGTCTATCATTTTGCAGACAGCATTTGCATTAGATGCAAGAAGATGACTGACTGTTGACGTAATCTGGGTAATTTTGTTAAATCTAGAAATACTCCACTGCACAATTTGATTAACTGTGCTGTGTGTAACAAACCATGTGATCCGTAGACTGATTTTCTACAAGCTAAATTTGATATGTGTCATAGACTTAAGCATAGTCAGTGTAGTGACTAGGCTACAGACTGGATAATCCAGGGTTTAATTCCTGCCAAGGGCAAGAAGACCTGTCTTTTCTCTGAAACATCCAGACTAGCTTTGGGGCCCACCCAGCCTCCTATACAATTGGTACCAGGGTTTATTTCCTTGGGGGTAAAGCATACGGGGTGTGAAGTTAAGCACTCACCTCAAGGTTAAGAATGAGTGCAGCTACACCTCTGCTCCTCCTGTATGCCTTCGTGGCATAGACAGGAACAACTTTACATTCACGACAGAGTTATACATGTCTGATGTTTTATTTTGCCCTGAATATTTGTTTTCTTAAGAGAAGACTGTAGATTGTTAACAGTCCTGTAACACATGATGTTACACATTGCTAATTGTATATTGATGGTCATGGGTTGAAGGAAGAATTTTGTATCCTTATGTCACGAATGCTGAATTAGATCACACAGAACAGAAAATAACAAAATTATATATTTATATGCTTTCATGTGTTTCAGTCACCCAAATATTTTAATTTATACTTTGGATGTGAGAAGTGTTGGTTTGTAAGCCAAGAATATCCTTGTGTTCTTATCTCAGCTTCGTGACTAGTAATTGCCTGAGTTGTTTGACAGATAGAAATATGCAGTATTGGATTCTGCTTCGTTTTATATATGTACTTCATTTTTGTCTTGTAAACTACATTTCTACCTCTTGAACATTCAGGCTTGGAACATATGTACATTTTGCATTATGTCCAAGTTTGTCACTTTTAAGTACTATTAATTATAGTATTTATATATAAATATAATTATATACATATGTAATTATGTGACCCTTAGCCAATGATTTTGCACAAAGTTGAAGCACTTTTATCTTAATTAGGACTAATAAATTACCTTCAATTTTGTGTTCAAAATCATATATTCAGCAACTGGTTGTTGGCTGAGGAAGTGCACGCAAGAGATGAAGCCCCTTCCCCCTTTTTTACAAATAAAATTTTATAGAGTAAAACATAATATGTATTTATTTTATTGTATTTCTACTATAATTGAGCAGAAAACTGCTTCAGCAAGCAACTGTCATAGGCATGTATCCCCAGTCTGCTTTCAACCATCCTCAGTTTTGTTGTTCAGGTTTATACACATGTAACAATTCCATTATCCAGGATTTTAAGCTTTCCACAGACTTTATGTGATCTCACATGTGAAAAATGAGTTGGGGATCCAATATTTAGAGACTCTGTGTTTCTGCTGTCAGTGAATGGTGTGATGATTAACACTCCTGTCTACTGTACTTCTATACAGACTGTACCAGGAGGAATATGCCATACTTCAGGAGTATGTTACTTAGGGTAATTTATGTTGATATAATCAAAAATACCTATATCATCCAGAGTTGAACAAGCATGAAGATAATGGTATGAGAAAAATGTGATCTTCTTGTGGTTCCACAGACTGTACCTCTTCTATATGCTGTGTTACCCACACATTGTTCAGGTCTGTCCTAAAGGCAATAGTCAAGCCAAGCCAAACAAAATGCTAGCCAGTTTATGCCATGTAAAGTCTTGGAAAACTAATGATGATTTTATGACACTAGTACAAGTCTTTATAGTTTAATTCATGTCTTTATATCATTCACATGTTAAATAGGAGTTTAAGTACAAGAGTTACTATTATAGAAACTACAAATTTCTCCTCATTTAAATAAGTATTCAGTAATATGTAAAGGTATGATATCTCTCGCTGTTTACAATGTATTCCATCATTATTTATGTAACTCTTCAACTTTTGATGCAGGTGTGTTTGGTTATATGCATGTAATTTAATCAAAGGAACATTCTCCTGAAAGTATAGCAGATTCCTCTGATATACTCTATATATGACTGTCCTCACAACTTGGAGTCCTGTCTGAGCACATGGACATCTTACGGAGCAGTGCAGATAGTAATCACGCCCAGTGTATATTGCTTACCATGAATGATCTGTGTTGCTGACTATCATTTGGTCTTCCTTTCATTATTTTAAATTGGCCAAAACGATAGTGCATGCTTGTAGCTGGGTAGCAGATCACATTCGAGTAACATCTTTAACAAGGATAAGTCTAGCTTCCTATCATGAATAAATGAATAATAATGGATACCATTGTGGGCTGTGTTCCTGTAGTAGGAATATCCTGTTCAGTACCAGTACCAATTGGCACCATGTAATAGCCCACAATCCCTTGGATATTTAAGAACACTGCTGTGAAAACCTCAAGTAGCACAAAATGTGAACATAAACTTGTAGAAAGGAACAAAATCATAGTTGTGCCTATTTTAATATTGGAGTATTTCTTTGTGTAGGTGGGAGGATTGGGAAGGAAGACAGGTGAGAAATAAAAAACCAAATTGCTAGAATTTGAGAAAGTTTGTACTTCACCCTTTGACAATAGATAATATTTAAAATAGCATGTGCAAGTGATAGAAGATGTTTAAAAGCAAACACTGCAGTACTTCCAATCAATGACATAAGTATTTTTTTTCATTCAAATTATTTTCTGAATTCACTTCACATGTAAACAGGTAGCAAGTGCAAGATATTTTCTTTTTTCCAGTGTTCAGGTGAATTCTGGGACTCACATAGGCCCCTATCCAGTGGCTATGGGGGGAGGGGGAAGGCACTTTCCCCAGTGGTTTAACAGTCAGTGCATGAAGCTGGTCACACTAACCTCCATGTACAGCAAAGAGTTATGAAAATGCGGATCTGTACCACCATGACCCCACACAAGTTCAGGGTGTTGTTATTAGTTACGCATACATTTTTACCTTTACTTCACATTATAATTTGGTGTGACATTACCATCTACATTCTCACATCATAAACCTGGCACCAATTCACAGACATCTTCCTTGCTTCACTTTTTTGTATCCTATGTATTTGAGGGTTATTTTCTTTCCTCAGGACATGTAAACACATGTCCTGAGGAAAGAAAACATATAACAGATTTTGTTCAGGTAAACAAACCAACAACTTCCATTGTTAGCAACCACATAATATGTTGTTATTGTACCTGTATATACATTTCCTCATTGATCCACTCATGCAGGGCTATGAAATAGAGTATAACAATGGTTTCTGTTTCTTTGTGCCTCTGTTTTTCTTTATCTCTTCCTTTGACTGCTTTGTATGTTGAAATCATAAAAGTGAGTTTCAAAATATTGATTGGTTTTTCACGTTTCTTCAGTTTATCATCCTCTACTGCCATCCTTTTTATTTTGACATGCCAAAGAGTGGTGCTCTTCATTAACCTATTAGACCACACTGGCCACACAAGATTGGGCTGATGTTAACGAACTCCATTAAGTAGAGTCCTTCTTAAGAAACTGATAGTTCCTCAGCTAGGCAAAAATTCACCCATTTTATGGAACTTGAAGGTTCACTGTTGTGTTCACAAGAGCTCGTTCACAGCAGCTGACTACTGGCTTCTGCCTGAGGCAGACGATTCAATGGAACTCCATCCTATTATTTGAAGACCGATTGTAATTTCCTACTTATACCTAGGTCTTCCAAATGTTCTCTTTCATTCAGGGTTTCCCACCAGAACCCTGTATGTATTTCTCTTCATTTCTCTTCTCACCCATGCATGTTACATGCCCCACCATTCCCATCTTAATGATTGTAATAATACTTGATCAGGAATACAAATCATGAAGCTCTCACTGCACACTTTTCTCCAGCGTCATGTTACTTCTTCAAGAACGGCTAAATCGACTACAAAACTGTGGTGGTGTGGTTCAGGATCTGGCAGTTGATTAAGGATATGAAGTTATAAGGAGCCTTTTCTAGTGTTTAAGAGGAAAATAGTCATTTTAGTTTTGTACTGACATGAAGAAAAGTGCAAACAATTTACCAATGATACAATGCAATGTAACCTAGTCGTACAGAATGTACGTAATTTAAAGGATCCTGATATTATTTTTTTCATGTAAAGTGGCCCACAGAAGAAGTTACATAAGAAATTATCTGAAAATTGTGGTCTCCTGGGATGTGATGCCATGTAATTGTTAGGCATTTACCAATGTTCTGTAGAAACCTCTGCCTCATCTTGAGTGCCAAAGATGGAGGCAACATGTACCTCTTAAGGTGTCATTAAATTTCTACCAGCTACAAGTGGTTACATCCCAGAGGATGGGAATTCCCAGCAGGTTTTGAAATGAAAATTTGTGACTGAAATATTAATTCATGGCTTTACATTATAAATAAGTCTCTATAATACACAAAGATTAGGTTTCATGCTCTCATCCTACACACACACACACACACACACACACACACACACACACACACACAGTCTCATTTCCTTATGTTTATAAAGGAAGTAATTTACTTTTTCCCCTCAAATTCTGCTACTCTAATCACTAGCCTATTTCACGTACTGGTGTTGAACAAGCCCAGAATATTTTACACATCCAGGTACCATTTACTGTTCTTTGACAGAGGTTACCACTATCCACACTGTTTAAGGCATTTCCTTTATTTCTGGTAGTAGCACAGCATCTTCGACCAGCAACTTAAGCTACATGTACCAGACTTCTCAACCTCAAAAGGAATTTTAAATTGCGTGACTCTGGTTTTTAAGGTTTAGTACTTTTGTTATTTGTCACATACTCCTGTTCAACTTGAGGATGACAACTGCCAGGCAGAAGTAAGGAATGTGTAGCAAAATTACTACAGTACTTTACAACTTAGTGATTACAAAAAAGCTGAAGAAATGGATGCCGAAAACGCTGGTGCATGTACTCCAACCTGTGATCATAAGTGTGATAGTTTCTGTCACGCTTATGAATCACTATGAATGACATGAAGGTAAAATAAAAGTGTAGGACTCCAAGTCACCCGTTGACATGGCATTGTATGCATGAATTTCTTTGTTTTGCTGAACTATATTAGTATAACCAAACCTAACCTAACTTAAATTGAGGGAGAGGGTTACAGTTACATAATTTACGAAAAATAACCCAACTTAATGTAGATAAAACGTGAGAATGGAGTGAGACCTTTCACTAATTACCTTGTGAATTGTGGTTAAGTTGGAAACACTGGAGACAATAGGATTCATTGCATTGTGCATGCAGCATCTAATTTTCTTGGAGTTTGCAATGAGAAAGTGAATTTTAAATTCTGTGAGACTGATGGATGCGCATGCTGGGTTTCGCATAGTTGGGGGGAGGGTGGTAGCAGCCGCTCCGGACAGCACAGTGCAAGGGGAGGCAAAACGAATGGAAAGAATTACTATTACAAAAATATTTTGATTTTCTGCTGTCAATATATTTTAAACCACTCTGTCACAGAAAAGAAAATTCAACAGTGACTGTGTTTGTCCAGAGTCATATCTGTTAGGGTAGGCCGTTTCGCCCCGGGAGCCAAAAAAACCTAGTTGCGCTGCTGATATCAACCATACCTCCACTTCTCCACATGGTCTCTCACACACACTCTGTGCCCATATGCCTTCATGGCATGACGATTAATTAAGCATAAGGACAACCTCATAGATAAAATGGAAATAAAACCGTACCTTCAGCACTCCTCATTCGACGGTGCGTTAACTCCTACAAGTGATGCAGTGTTGTTAAACGGCACAAATTCAAATCACTTTTCCATTGCCGCCACGATTCCAGGCAAACGTAATCGAACCAACGGGAAGAAGTGCATAACGTGTTGCCTCGAATTTTGTGTACCTTGCAGTACGATGTGAATACCCATGGCGAATATTGACTTCGTGCGCTGTTGATTGCAGTTTTGGTGGTTAGCAAGGCGTGGGTAGAAATGGGGAATGCAGACACGAAACTAAATTTTAGGAAAGCCGTAGTTCAACTTACAACTAAGACACATGTAAGTTGCTGACTTTACTCGTATTTTATCAATATAAAGGTTATTTCCATAGCAGCTGTCGGTGGCGGAACTACATTATTGTTGTTGTATATGTCGTGGTATGGTTGCAGTACGTGGTGGTCACGTTCGAAGTGGTTACCAGCTGTCCTGTCAGATTAAAGTTTGAGCGTTGCAGGTGTCAGTCGTTTGTTAATATTTATATGTTTCTGTTCAATATGTAATAGAGTATAAATAACGAAATGTCTGAATAGTTTTCAATGTCTTTCAGTAATAGGAAACTGACATTTTGGAAAATCAAGTCAAATTTGCAGGTGGGCGTAACGAAACGAGTTTTCAGCCAAGCTTACATGCCCAGTAAAAATTATATTAGTCTATCCCAAACGAAAATTATTAGATCACACAATCTGAGGATTTGAAACAAATAACTGAGTTCATATTTTTTTTTTCATTATGCCAATATGTTAAATATTAAAGTATACAAAGCTGTAATTATACCTGTTATGTGTGGGCATGAAGCTTGATTTTGTATCCCAAGTGAAGAACATAAATCGAAGGTCTTTAGACACCTTTTAAACACAAAGTTTAAAATAAAGTGAAGGTGTTTGAGGACCTGGTGCTGCAGATAATATTTGGACCTAAACAGAATATATATGTGGTTGGAGAAAAGTTCTTATTGAGGAACTTCATAACCTGTGCACTTGACCAAATATTAGCGTGATTAGGTCAAGATGGATGAGATGGGTGGGGTATGGTAAATTTTAGTTTGAAGACTTGAATGGTTGATGCCACTATAGTATGTAATTTTGAAGGACATTCTCAGTCGCATGTATCAGTTTGTTATCCAGTTGTAACCAAGATTCTTTTGCAAAGGATAACTCCATACAAACACAAAGTTCATGACTGTGAAAAAATGAATGTTGATTATTCATGTAGATTTTTTTGTAATATTACAGTTACTTACAAGGTACTGTCATTTGTCAGGTCCTGTAGATATTTATTTGTATTAGTATACTTGTGTATGCCGTTGATTACTTGATTAGCTATCCTTCTCAGTATTGCACTGAAAAAGGAAAACTATTAGTGCTAGTATCCAATTTCCTCTGTGTATTTCCACAATATTTTGTTCCTGCAAATTTAAAACAGGTTTCTGGCTATCAGGGCATTTGTTATCATACCTGGTAGTGGAAAATGTCTGTAGTATGTCAAACAAAAAATGGTGTAATTGAAGTGATGGCTTTCAAGTATTAAGTCATGTATACAGCTTTTTGTTACTAGGGCTGTTACTGAAAAGGCTTCTCAAAGCCAGTGGCTTTTCTTACATGGTTGATCTAGCCAGGCTTTCTTATTAGACTTTGCAGTAACACATTCAAGCACAGTTTGTTATTTCTACCCTTGTGTGGCAAACCTTTGATGTTGGTTGATAGTATTTATAGATCAACTCATTAGTATGTTGTACATGAAGGGCAGTTTTTCAGTTGGGAATTGTCATAACATGCCAGTTTTATAGATGTGATAAAGCATTCGTGTAAACAAACAGCATATCATAGCTTTTGGTTAAGTTATATATTTTACTGATTGTCATTATCAGGTTGGCACTTCTGCTTCATATTTGTGAGGTCCAGGGTTAAAATCTCATCCCAAAGACTGGCTTACCATTAATAAGGATTTTTATGACTTTTGTCAGTCATTCCAAGATAATGCCAGGGTATTGCCACAAATCAAGCCACTTGTGCATCACATTCTTTGTTTTTTATTATTCACTAATCATTCTGTTATTCAACAATATGTGATCCAGCTGCTGATAATGGCATTCAATAAGTTGTAAATACGGAAGAGTGCGTCACATAAGCATTTAATTCTCATTCTCATTTATTTGCATTCATCGATCCATACTGGTACATGTCCTTTGGATAATGAGTTTGTCGATAAGTTGGAGTAACATATTGCATAGAATTTGTCTTGACATAAATAAATACATGTATAAAAGAACTGATAAACATTAAATTAAACTACAGAATTTATGTACAGGGTTTTATATATAATTTTGTACATGTCAACAACAATCATGTTGTTGAAATGTACCTAAAGTAGCAAATTTTATTTAAAGTATGTGATGCTACTAGGGAGATTGGACTGGAAGTAAATGCTGATAAAACCAAGTACATGGTCATGTCTCGAGATCAGAATGCAGGACGAATTCACAGTGTGAGGACTGATAATAGTACCTTCGAGAGGGTGGAGGAGTTTAAATGTTTGGGAACAGCTTTAACAAATCAAAATTCTATTGCGGAAGAAATTAAGAGCAGATTGAAGTCAGGAAATGCTTGCTATCATTCGGTGCAGAATCTTTTGTCTT
>Ga0123357_10005663_pt1 | contig 15033 bp, 13 predicted proteins | sample TergutEmb28metaG_FD_89873 | JGI IMG/M metagenome (GOLD analysis project Ga0123357, IMG submission 89873) | Embiratermes neotenicus P4 segment gut microbial communities from Petit-Saut dam, French Guiana - Emb289 P4 | ecosystem: Host-associated > Arthropoda: Insects > Digestive system > Gut ...
AAGAAATCAATAGTAATAACATAAATCCAATTCTTAAGTTACAGTTAAAATACTCACAGGTAGCAATTTTTAAAGCTGTGTAGGGAAACAACTGTTTTCTGTATATCACATAGATGAAAAAAAATATACATATTATGTGAAAAAATTCAGGGATTGTTAATGTTAAACGTGAGGATACGTACAGTAACTAACGAAAATTAGAATGTTTATAAACCTACTGTATAGAAAGCAGTAGACTCAGCAAAAGAAAGGCCAATTCAGAGAAACAGAAACGCTCGAGTAACCACATATGCACATTGTGAAGCTGTTTTACATAGAGTTGCTTTAAAGAAATTAAGCCATTTCAGATATATATATATATATATAAATATATAAGCTTTTACTTCCGGATATTCGGCATCGATTTAGTTGTGGGTATTAGGTTCTCTAAATAGTGATTTTTAATCCTAAATTATTCTAAGATTTCATGGGAGATTGCCAAAGGTAGAAACAAATGGTTGAAGGGTCGCCCAAATTATGAGCGTGCGAATTTACTGGAATCCACAACAAATGAAGTAGTGAAGTCTCCTACTTTCTTGAAGATTTATGTTGAAATACATTTTGGAATTTGGATCATCAACCGTTTCGAGAACAACTGGAGATCTAATAGTTAACAGACGGTAAGTTTGAAATAAATAATCAGTTCACGTGACATCGAGATTAGTTCATTCAAACAAAGTAAGTCTGCATTTATTACGGAAGGCTGAAGAAAACCAGCTTCAGACATGTTTATTTTACTTTAGAGCGAGAAGGTGGGTAATATCTACAGCAGGGTTCTTGAACCTGTGTGTGGGGGACAGAAATTTGGATCGTGGAACCTTTCTGGCAGGAACGAGAAAAAATGTTAAGCATATCATTACTACTAAAGAGTATCACTTTGTTAAGAGTGTTAAGAGCAGCATTTCGGTAAATTTAATCACCTGTAGTGACATTATCAATGTCGACCTGCATGTCATTTTGTAAACATATCACTAATCATCGACAAACAGTTTTGCCAGCCTCACAAACAGAAATAATCGGATCAGTAAAAAAATATTGTTCTTTTTTATGAAGTCGTCGTGGGTTGTAAAAAATTCCCAGTTTCAGAAATAACTCGAACAACACGAAAAAATTCAAATTCACAAGCTCAAGAAGCCTAACTGTAAACATAAGAACCTTAAGAAGGGTCACAGTAATAAATGAAGGCTCATGCAGAAGTATTTAAAAGCCACAGTTTTGAACTTAGCGTAACTAAATCTTTAATATATTAAATTCAGTTTAAAGATTTGTTATTATTTGCTTTATAACTGGGTTCACCAGAAAGAGCCACTGGCCTAATCTGGGTCTAGAGCACAAAGGTGAACAAATAGTGGTCTACAGTACATGTAAGGTAAAGTTTTCTGTGTGACAGATGTCTTAGCTTAAGGCGGAGTGGAGTTATGATTCAACAGTTTCTGAACCGTACACTCGTTGGCGATGAGTGGTGAGTTCCACCCGCCTTCACCCCGAGGGAAGCGTCTCCGCTACTTATTGGACAGGAGGATTGTTTTGTCCGAGAGTTGGCCTGGAAGTTTAGAAGATGGAAAAATATTTTGGTTCGGCCGGGAATCGAACTACAATGTATGGGTCGTCTACAGCGTAGCCTAGTCCCTACGCCGACTATGCAATCCCAGCTCCTAAGCATTTTAAGACACGAGATCTTAATATGGAAAGTAAACTAATTGGAATTACTAACTTTGAGGAAGACAGTATGCGCCCCCTCACAAATGGCTATGACCAAGAAAGCAGACAAGATGGTGAAGGTCTGTGATAAGAGGTTATTGTAAAAATTTCCGCTAATGTCGTCGGCAAGCGCAGCGTAGGCTGACAATGCGACGATAAAGAAGTGGTGTACCAGAAAGCAGCCACATGTATAGCAGCTGGCGGCTCCTATCTGCGTCGCCAAGTGGCTTAGGTCGAGCCAGAGTAATCGGTATTCTGCCAGTTCTGCAGCCCGGATCGGGCTCCTGTCCAGAGCCTGGAACAGATGCCAGGACCAACACAGTACACTATCAAGAATTCCTGTTCATAGTTAAAATTACAGATCATGTACTACAGGAACAAAGATTTAATCACAGAATAGCAATACATAAAGTACTCTGCGTTGCTGTCGAGACGTACGTTATAAATATTTTCGTAAAAAATTAAAACTACAATACGAAATGAGACACATATATGACAAATGTTTATTGTGCCGGTCCCAGTGACCGCGCGGTCGAAGGCGTAGGTCTGCGGCCGCTCGCCTGCTGGAATTGTGGGTTTGAATCCCACCGGGGACGTGGATGTCTGTCTGTTGTGAGTGTTGTGTGTTGTCAGGTAGAGGTCTCTGCAACGAGCTGATCACTCGTCCAGAGGAGTCCTACCTACTGTGGTGTGTCGTTGTGTTTGATTTAGAAACCTCGTGAATGAGGAGGCCCTGGCCCATTGGCGGCTGACGCGTCAAAAGAAAAAAGTTTATTGACATTTTTGCTGTTACCGTCTCTCGATAATCGTCTGTCCCGCTCCCAAGTCTGTCCAAGTTAGAGGCTTGTATTTATGTTTTTATTTATTTGTTTGTGTGTAAAATCAAGCGGAATGCTTGGCGAAGCATGTTTTATCGATCCGTCATGACACTACTTCCCGTATTCTGTGAGTAATAAACATAGAACAACCTAGAAAACGCTAATACAGGGCGCGGTTTTTGATGAGATATTTATCGTCGATGTCATCCGATAATATTTTATAATCTCTGCGATAGGTAAATGAGTGTGCAGCATTGATGGAATGACGGGAATCGGGAAATACCGAAGTAATCGGAAGGAAACCTGTCCCAAAGACACTTTATCCACCACAAACCCCACAAGAATTAGTCCGAGATCAAACCTAGGTCTCCGAGGTAACAGACTGTGAGACAGTCAGTCACCCTTGTGTTTCTAGGTTCTGATTATCTCTCTTTACACGTGGTTATTGCCAAAAAAAAAATCTTTGCATAATTTCCCACCCAACATCTATGAATAACGTACGCCATGACAATAGTGGAAGCAAACACAAGGAAAGAAAGTCAAGAGATAATCAGAAACTGCGAACACAAAGGCAAAAGAAGATGTGAGAAACAGCAGCGACTGCAACATAGGACAGAGTTCCAAAGAGCGTGAGTGTGCGTAAGTGTGAAAGCCGTAACATGGACATAAAAGCCTACAGAAGGTTAGAAATTCCAATTAATCCGCTCACTACTTGCTATAAATAGAAAGTACAGAATATTTTCTTCGCGAAAAGTATTTTACGTAGTTTTTTTTCTAAATTCAGCATCGTAGGACTTCGACGACGTCACCCAGTGTCTGAGAATAGCTCGATCTAAGAGGTTCACCGGCTTACGTGCTTCTTTACCTGAAGACGCATGCAGAGTTGGCTTCCGAAACGTCACTTTTTTTTAATTTTAGACCATGGACAAAGTTCGAAAAAAAATTGCTTCAGTTCCTGTAAATTGTCAGTAAATGAAACGTGAATATGTGAACCCACAGTGACCCTAAACTACGTGTACATCCATATTTCAACACGCATTATGAACAAGTGTTATTTCGTAGCGGACAACGTTGAATGTCGATAACAGGGATCTATAAAGTGTTGTATGACAGGTGATTCCTGTTACAGAAGGTCGTTTCTGATAAATGGTAAAAGGTAAGGTAAAGTGCACCCCTGTACAGGCACTGAGGCTCTGTACAGGCCGTAAGGCCCGTAGGGGAGTATAGGTGTAGTTCTACTCTTTCTTGAACACGGCACTAGAAGGGGTGGGGGCCCCGGCCGCTCTTTACCCCTGGGAAAGACCCGGTACCCATTATACTGGAGGCTGTGTGGGCCCCAGGGCCGGTCTGGACAGGTTTGAAAAATCTCGCCCCCATCGGGATTCGATCCCCGGACCGTCCAGCCCGTAGCCAGTCGCTATACTGATTGAGTTACCCGTTCCACTTCTGACAAATATCCCTGACAAAACCGAAGAGTCTTCGCTTACCTTAGAGAAACACTGGTCAAGCAGGTCTGCACTACAGCTTGAGGCAGCAAAGGTGAAGTACCAGTAGAGGGCAATGATATACCTGAGGGCCATGAGATAAGTGTAAAGTAGTGCCTCCAGCATCTTCTCAATTGTAAGAGTCCTAAAGTCGGGGTTTGCCAGGGTCCTGACGTGGGACAGGCCCAAAGAAAGCACGATCGCTGTGATACAGCGACACTTGAACAGCAGAACCAAATTGTTTCCAGTAATCCTGCGAAAATGTGCCTGAAAAAATGGATGACAATACTAAATACGTACATTTTTGTTATCAGAGTAACATGTCTTTTTTGTCGATGAATTTCCACAGGAAATGTTTTGCAATAACGCATCTTTCTGTGCAAATTTTTAGAGCCCAGTTACAGGCTCTAAAAATAATATCTGAGTGGCTTTGGACCAGCGTAGTTGTGGCAAATTTGGACGTCTCGAAGGCTTTCTTAATGTTTCCCACCATTTTGAGACCCACACATTCTGGGCTTTGTTCGCAAGAACGCGTCTTCCTGTTCAGTCCAACATCAGGCACACTCAGTACACACCTTCACAGCCTGTTCCTTGAATATTGACATTTATACTCCTCTGAACTGAACGATCAGGAAAGTAACAGCTTGTCTGCCTGCAGGGCAAATCCCCTTTCCTATTCGCTGTCGTGTCCAGTGACGCTTCCTCGTCCCCTTTTCAACTGATACCATACGCTTTTTACCCGGTACTAAAGCGACCCGGACGTGCAGCTGATCACTCAATTCCATTTAGGGCGGAGTTGAAGCAGGAGGGATCTTCCGGTCCTCAATCCGCCTTGATGGTTTGCACAAGTACAACACTCAACGTAGTTTACTCTACTTGTAATGTTGTGTTCTTTGTTGTAGGATAATGTATTTTTACTCTATTTTATTCTACTCTATTTGTACTGCATTTGTTCTGTACTTTATCCTTTGGTTTCGTACTATAATGCATTTGATGTACTGTATTGTATTTTTACTATATTATAATGTATGTGTACGGCATTGTACGCTATTTTATTTGTACTGTAATGTACTCTACCCTACTCTTACTGTACTGTACAGTACCGTACAGTGTTTTTTTCACATATTCTTTAGGTTCCTTAGCCGTTTCTTTCCTACGGAATTTTGTGATTAATTATACAATTTGCTTATGGTACTTGTACTGGCAGAGTAGAACTAAAACATTATGAAGTATCTCATTTGCCATGTTAATTATCTCTCATTCGTTGCTTCGTATTCGTTCATTTGTCATCGACGATATGCATTTTAAATACTGACAGCGTCCCTTAACAAACAACAAAAAGAAACGTAAGCACATTTGTACAGATTTCTATATCCGATCCAAAAGTTCATTTTGGTTTTCGTGGCACGACAGCCCCCAGCGGGCCAGGACCTCCTCATTATCGCGGCTGCATGATCACACTCAGACATACATACACTCGGCAGGACTCCTCTCGATGAGTGATCAACCCGACGCAGAGACCCCTACCTGACAACACACAACACTCACAAGAACAGAAATGCATGCTTCCGGCGGGATTCGAACCCGCAACCCCAGCAATCGAGCTGCCGCAGATCCACGCCTTAGAGCCTGCGGCCACTGGGATGGCCAACCCATAAAACTATGTCTTGTACAGCGGAACATCGAAGACGAAACATTAACTAATATTTTAGCGAAGTCTCGCACATAGGATTGGCATCCTGACCTGAAATATTCTCCAGTCGTTAAAGTACTCTGCTATTTTACCAGCCTCCCTCCAGTGCGTAAAGGGCAGGTAGGCCAGTGGCACCAGGTACACGAAAAGCATGTAGGCGTCAACAGATTCCTCGAAGCTCCCTTTAGCCCTTCGGATGACTTGCAGTCTCTTGTCGTTGGTAAACCACACAGAGAAACACAGCAGTAGATAGACACACACCGAGTACAGCATCGCAAGAGACATCCACGAGAACACCAAAGTACCTGCAGTATAAGAGAGACGGAACAGCTTCTGTCCTTACTGGTGTACAGTTTTCATGGAAGTAAATAAAAATACTTGGAGGCACATTGCTTGTAACCCACAGCATATGATTGCTGATATTGAGAGTAAAAAAGTTTAATGTTCTGGTGTGTTCTGTATGGAAGCCATCCCGTTGTGTTAATTACCAAATAAAGTACATTTATTCCGAAATGACGTGTGAGACCAACTAGATGCAACAATTATGATTTATTAATAATCCATTAGCTCAACATGTTTCGGGCATCATTATGCCCATCTTCATGAGCGCTAGGCCCTATATTACCGCATATGCACTGCACACGGCCTGCTTCCCGGCTTCCCAAAACCCCAGCTAGCACATCAAGTGTTGAAAACCATATGTAGCAATATACGGCCTAGCGTTCCTGAAGATGGACATAATGATGCCCGAAACATGTTGAGTTAATGGTTGATTAATAAACCACAATTGTTGCATCTAGCTGGTCTCACAGGTCATTTCACATTAAGGATGCATGGTCACACGAACATCAAATTTACATTTATTCCGTAGACATTACATGCCTGATGATGGTCTGAGAAAGGGCCGAAACATGTAGCACACATGTAAAGCAGTACTCGATTTGAAATAAACCTGTGTTTTGTTCGACGGAGTAAATGCTGTTTGTACTGGTACCTTATTTTCAGTCTGAGTGCAGATTCAGACCTAATTGAAAAATTCAAATTACTGATTTCTTAACATGCCGGGGTGCTGATAAGTCCTTAGCCCGACCAGGAAGGAAACAAGATCGGAAGCATGTCAGGGACACGCGCGATTTCAACAACATCGAGACGCGAGCTGTCATTAAGTTTTTTTTTTTTCTGCAACGCAAGGCACCGAAGGAAATTCACGCCATTCTGGCAGAAACATTAGCTTGTTTCCTTCCTGGTCTGGCTACGGACTTATCAGCACCCCTGTGCAACGTTTTATTTTAGGTAAGAATCTTAGGTTTGTGTGTGAGTGTGTATATGTGTGTGTGAGTCTGGCGTCCCATTTTCGAACTAATATGCCAGTCTTTACAGAAGTGTTACGTAGGTAATGCCATTGCAAGTAACCAGAATCTTGTCGTTTTTAGTTGCCCACATTTCACCCTAGAACAGGCCACGAAGGCCCAAACGGGGAGTAGAGGGATAGTTCTACTCTTTCCTCAACCTCGGCACTAGATGGGAGTGGATGGCCAAAGCCACGCACCGGCCGCTTTACCCCCAGGAAAGGCCCGGTACCGATTGATAGGGAGCTGGGTGGGCCCCAGGGCCGGTCTGGGAGGGTGGGGAAAATCTTGCTCCCACCGGGATTCGATCCCCGGTCCGTCCAGCCCGTAGTGAGTCGCTATACGGGCTGAGTTATCCCGGGCCACGTTGCCTACAATTACTGATAGGAACTTGCGAACGAATAAAATTCGAGGGGTGACAGCGGCATTGATCCAATTCGATTTAGAGTCACATGTATACGAGAGTTCCAAAAATTGTGCCAATTTGTTGAACATACCGTTGTGTTTAAACTGATAATTATGCATTGTCAGTCAACACAACTAGCGTATATGAATATTATTAGTGCAACATGTTTCGAACAAACAGTGCGTCACCATCGGGCACTACAAATTTGATAAAATGTAATGGGAATACAGAAAATTGCCTTATCGGATTTGAGTTAGGTCAAAATATGTGCCACGAAAAAAAAATTTAGTCTAGTTGTTTTTGACTGTCATAGCGTGATGAAAAGCTAATAGTCATTCAACGAGTCACAAGCCCCCATTCTTACGTCACCTGACGCATTGCTTTTTTCACAAAGTCCACAACTGGTTCTTGTCTTAAGCTTGATTCTGACGACCTGCTGGTATGACGTGTATTTGTGACCTTATGAATAAGGATTCGTGTAACTTCTGCAAGAACTGGACGTCTAGCTTTTTAGTTCAGCAAAGGGGTTAAGGACACCGTACTGTTAGGTAGAAGCAGCAGAGTAGGAAAATTTACACATGGCCTGGAACTTGGAGGATGATGAGGGTAATAACGACTCTGATATTGGTAATAACATTAACCCTTCAAAGATGAAGCGCAGACTGCTTTATTTAAAGAAACAGTTCGTACCGCGCTGTAAACACTTTTCATCTTGGTTGTATAAACCAGTTTATGTTGTACGGGATAGAATTCGCTGTCTGTTCTGAGATAAACATAAAGCATACAAATAGAGTGTGGGCATAATTTAGAATTGTTGAATGTTAAACTGATGGTGCATCACGTAACCAGTAGGCTTTAAACAATTAACTGTAACAATAAGAGCAACAATACCAAGAGAGGTTACGGCTGTAGTAACTGGTCATGGCAACATCAAATCTTACCTATACAGGTACAAAATAATAGATAATTCAATGTGCCCTTGCAAAAAAGGTGATCAAACAGTGGACCACATCATATTCGATTGCACACTCCTAGAGCAAGAAAGGGATAAACTAAAAGCAGTGGTGACAAGGACAGAAAACTTACCAGTGAGTTTTAACAAACTAAATATAAAATACTACAGAAACTTCAAAGAATACATAGACAAAATAATATGGAACAAAGAATAGAGTACAAATAGTTAAGGTCCTAAACTCTACATAGAATAGATAGAAAATAACATGTAAAAGTTACCATCAATGCATGTAGTATTACTCCATAGCAATGGAGCGTGCAGGCTAATAAATTTTTATAAAAAAAAAATAAAAAGAGAGGTTCAACATCATAGAAAAGTGTTTGACCAAACTAAGCTCAAGTCAGCCGCGTCACATTGGTCAAGAATCAAGCATGCTAGTGCAGGAGTTAAATTGATTTCTGTTGTTGGATTATTAATTGGAACTACCTAAATAAGACTTCAGAACATAACGTCTTGTGACAGCAAATCTACAACGGTAGGCAAACGCGTTTTACTTTTACCTGGAATTTCTATTTTGCTCTAATATTTTGGTCTCTACTTTGCAGTTTATATATTTTTGTAAGTAATTAGTGAGGATTTCGAGGAACTAATGAGCTCAACTGGTCATAAATTTTATCCCTGTTATGGAATGAGAAAAACAATATTATGTTAGCTGAAGAATATGGCCGGTCCAAATCTATAAACGAAAATTCTGATTTCATAAAAGAAGGGGATTTTGTTGAACACTTAAGGTACACTTATTTACGTAGTACTTACTTACTTGCTTACTAACTTACTTACTAACTTACTTACTCCAGGGAACAGGGTCCTTCTAGAGATGCTAGCCGGGTCTCAGCTAGTCAAGAAATTCCCCGCATTTCATGGAACCCGGAAATTATTACCGCATTTACAACAGCCCACCACCTGTCCCTATCAGGAGCCACATTAATCCAGGCCATGCCCTCACAATCCACTTCCTGAAAAGGTTTCTTATTATTATCCTTCCATCTAGGTCTAGGTCTTCCAAGTCCCCTCTTTCCCTCAGGTTTCCTCACCAAAACCCTGTACGCCTCTCCTCTCCGCCATATGCACTAATCCTCACCCATCTCATTGTTCTCGATTTAATCACCTGAACAATAATTGTTGAGGAGTACAGCTCATTAAGCTCCTCTTCTACAGTTTTTTCCATTCCCCTGCTACCTCGTCCCTCTTAGGCCCAAATATTCTCCTCAACACCCTTTTTTCAAACACTCTCACCCTACGTTCCTCCCTCAATGTGAGCGACCTAAGGTATTGTTAGTTTCTCAAATAATAGTCTGCTCCGAGCAGTTAATTAATATTTCCCTAAGCTCGTACTGATTGTGACACTATAACGAAGCTTACCTTCTGCTGTAACTGATACCGGCAGCACCCCCATCGCACGCAACGCGAACAGAAAAGGCTGCATATTATCATGGAATGTGTTCTGCGCAGTATTTCTTGATGATCGTAGGAAAAATCGGTTAAACCGAAATGTATTATAGTTGTACAAATTTGGTTGCATTCCGTACTGGAGGCTGTCAACTGTGTCAGTTTGACTCTCGACCAGAAACGTGCCAGGAAAATTACTTGGCGACACTCGTCTACATGGTCTCAACTTGAATGTAACCTTCTGTCCTTCTTTCCTATTTCTGTGCTTCATGTTCAACATTCCGCAATGCTATGACTAGTAACACGTCAATTGGTTGTGTCCAATAAAAATAAGTGACGTCGTGGAACAATGCCTGGAAAGATGGAAAATGAATAAGATTTGGATCCACCTTAGGGAATATTAATGTACTTTAACCATAAATGCCCTCTTAGGCAATAATATTCCTATGACAGACTGCCGTAGACATTACAAACTAAGAAATATGTAGTTTGATCTACTTATTCATCCTTGTAACAATATAATTTCAATTACTTTACATTCTAAAACAATTGAAATTTGTTTATTTATTTATTCGTAATTACATTAAATGACAGTTATTATGTCATTAAAATCCCAGTGTCTATAAGCTAAACAAAGGAGCCTTATTTCTGAAGTTGCTTCTTTTGTCAAGGTGTGTCTGGCCAGAAAATTTTGACAATCTGTTTCAATGTTTTGAAAACAGCATGAATGAAAGAGGTTATGGGTTTATATGTCTGTAAATGTTTCATTTTGCACAAAATGGCAGTGGCCTACACGATACAATTATTTATTCTCACATTGGATCTCTTTGTTTTTATTAGAGTATTTACGACTGTTGAATCCGACGTGCTTTTTTTCGGATCTAAGATACAGCACTGCAAATGCGATCATTATGTCAGAATATATAGAATAGGAAGGTTTGGCAATTCTTGGAAAATGAATAGGGTGGGATTTGAAGAAGTGCAGCCGTGGCCTAATTTGGACTCACAAACATAATTATACCTCGGAGGACTGAGAAAAGCCACAAAAATCTCAACATTTTTGGTGTTCCGGCCAAGATTCAAATAAACACCTTCGGCACAGAATTCAGAAATGTTTCCACCTCAGCCAATGATCTCGATTTTGCTGACGTCCTCTAGTGAAATTAGTGAATTATTTCGCACCCTAAAATTTTTTGTCACTATTTAATAATTTGCCTCATAATTCGATTAATCACGCTTGAATTATTTGAGTATATTAGCCGACCACATAATCAAATTTTGAAATTAAGTAAAAATTATTTTTACTTGTGTTTATAAAGCAGTTATTTCCTGGCTTCATAAAGCAGATCAGGAACGGAGCACCCCCGCTACAGAACGGCTATTTACGTATTAGAGTTGAAAAACGCTCCTTGACGGAATGGTCAGCTCTACTAATTGAAGCACCATGAAAGACACGTGACCTACGAACTCACAGCAATTACAGCTACTGCACTGATGAGTACGCACACATCTAATTAACGCTGTAAGAAAATAGCACAACAATTCGTCACCCAGACCTCGGATGACAATGAGAGTGTTCTAACTCTCCTTCTTGCAACACAACGATATGTGTGACAGGGCGATATTTGTACCTAATTTTCCGGGTAGAGTTCGGACCTGAAATTAAAAGAAAGATAGCCAACCTGTTGTTAATACAAAGGAACTTACACGTGGGATCAAGTCTTCAGGGACGTTCCGTACTGCTGATTTATCGATCATTTGACAGTGTATAAAGAAGCTGGCAAACGTCGACCCACAGAAGGGCCACATAATTCGTTAAGCACTTGCCTGTGGGCCGCACTTGTGCATACATGAATCGCAGGGCGGGTGACAGGGGTGTGGGTGTGGGTGTGGGTGTGAAGTGGGAAATGGATTACCAGAAGGCCTTTCGTAACAAAATGACGAGCAGTCCGTACATACCACTTTATTACAGTAACGCAAGAAGCTACATGTTTCGGCAGCTCCGGACATCCATCTTCAGGCTTCATGTTTTAGAAACATAGAAAGGAAATCGTATAGCTCTAGCCTGATAATGGCTTTCCTGCAGCCGAAACATGTAGCTTTTTAGATTAATATAATAAAATATTGTGTGTGGCCCATTTGTCTTATTGTTTCGTATTGTATTAACACAATGAGGAGGATAAACATTAAGATGTAAGGCCGTTATTTACAAAAATACGTGTACGTTACGCTACAAGTACTTTTGAATGACAAGGCGTACTAATCTCGGTAAAACAGAAAAAGTGAATGACTTACTGTGCACTGCCTTAAAATTGGTAACTTAGACTTTCTAAAAGGTTTCTGTGCTAATAAATATGTCATATTATTTTCTCTAGACCTACTGTATTATGTTTGTTAAATTGTATTACTGAAACTATTCAAGGGACAGAGGGCTGAATGCGGCCCGGGGGCCACATGTTGGTTAGCGCCGCTGTATAACATCCCAGAAGACATGCATCTTCAGTAAAAGACTGTGAGAGCCCCATCTGTCACTATTCACATGAGTTCAAGCAAAGAATTGCACAGCGTAGCCATTGTTTCACACTAATCTTAGTAATTAAGCAACTTAATGCACACATTTTTTAAAAGTTTATTAAATGCCTGTACATGTTTCGAGCACATAGTACTCGAAACATGTAGAGGCATTTAATAAACTTATTATGAAAAATAATTTGTGCATTAAGTTGGTTAATTACTGAGATTATGCTGAGATGCACGGTCAGCAAAACATCGAAATTTGTTTCACACTGACACAAAACGCCAAACCTAAAAAAGAATAAGTATATATGGTTATGCTAGCTACATGCCAGGGGATAAATGCAGCAGGCACTTGGAGGGGAGAAATACATACAGATTTTGTTGGCTGGTCTTTAAAAGCATCAACTAAGAGACCTAGATTTACGTGTAAAACATTTAGAGGAATGTAATTTGTGTTGGAAGAGTTTGGAATGTATTTATTTGGTTCAGAACAGAAACTAGATTGTGGAATGGATTGTCGTGGCTCAAAATGGCTCAAAACAGGCACCAGTGGCGTCGTTCAGAAAAGGTAACAAAAATTCGGAAACCGTTCAGCAGGTAGAGAATTCTTGATTTATTGTGCGACAGCCTGTCGACTGCTTCATATAAGTCCGCCATGTTAAGCTAAGGCTCTGTTCCATATCAGCCGAGTGGGTAAGGGTCCGTTAATGAGGATGGTCATCTCAGAAGAATAATTGTAATTAAGTACATCCATAATTCAAGGTGAAAACTCATATTGTATTCAACACCTTGTTTCGGAAATTCGTGCCATTTATGAGACGATGCGGAAAAATATGGTAGAGCTGTACAGGTCACATATGATATAATACAGCGCATACGCTTTGGGTGCTAAGTGACTAAGGCTACAGATACATACTCAGAGTACGTAATACCTATTGCTTTTCCACTGCAACAATGGTTTCACGAACGCGCCTCAAACTTATGTTATACATACATTGCATTTCTTGTTATATAAACACTTCATGTCGCAAATTATTTAAATCTTATACTAAGAATCCCTCAAATAAACAATTCCTGAAGTAAATGTATGTTATTTTACAGGAAAAACATGTTTCAAATAGAAATACATGTTGTTACTATTGAAATATCTTGTGCATTCACTCGCAAATTACATACAGAAAGCAAGATTATATCAACTTTCATAAGAAATGGCCACTATTGAAGAAGCTGAATTTATTCTGTTATGGCTGTGTGAGCCATCAAAATAAAGGCTATTCAGTCTAACGATGTTCTTCAAAGCATGGCAAAATTATCCTTGTAATCTGAAAGCCGTTCTTTGTTGTCATTTGTCCCAAAGTTAGTTCTACATGGTAGCAGTTTTTTAAATCTATTCTTGCCTCTATTCACGTCTCTGACAGCTTTCCTTTGTTTTGTTTTTCTGTTTTTGTTATCATTAATTTTCACTACTTTATTCAACAATCGATGCATTATATCTTCTTTTATTTTTCCATTTCTGACACTTTTCTCCCCCTCATAAATTTTTCTTCTTTTTGTTACAGAATTGAACTTCGATTTCTTTCTTGATTGGCTAACTTTCTCACATGCAAAGGCCCATTTCACTTTAACATAACTCCCTGCTCAGCAGAGCAGTAATAAACTTACCGGTAGCAGAAACGTAACAAGAAATGTTAGAAAGAAACACTGTCTGGTAAAGATGTGACAAATTGCTCATCAAAGTAAGTGCACGAAAAATACGTTACGCCTAGTATATAACGTTATCCAATATTATTTATTAAGCTAGACTGCGCATAAAAACTTCGATTTGTAACTATATTACTAGGACATGCAATTGGCACTAGTGCCACCCATTTAATATCATCATTCGTCAGTTGTGCATTGAGTCACTTCACTTTAAAACTTCGCCTCAAACGTATGAAGTTCACTCCTAATACAATTCTAACACGCCTAAGTAGAACATGAGGTCAAAGCAAACGACCATATTTGAGAGGAGAAATATTAGCATGGACAGAAGAATGCATCAAGATTTAGCGTTGCATCGGAACATACAAGCACCATTTGGTAGAATTCATGTCTTTTCCGACACAGTATTGGAATCCGGTAAAGAATCAAGGATAGAGGAACTTAAGGAAAGTAAAAAGTACGGTGACTTTCTGGACAAGTATGACAAACAGCTTTTTCATCAGCAACTAAAACTACTGATACTAATATTGCGATTTCTTGGGAGCTTTCCTGTTAAAATATCAACATCAGGTTAGTGAATGCTTCTTTCCATTTATCTCTAAGAGTAGACACACACACACACACACACACACACACACACACACACACACACAAGCTTGAGCGAATCTTCGTTGTAATTTCTTTTTCGTTTCCCTTTACACAGATCCCTCTCCCAGCTGTTCTGATTTTCAGAAAATCAACTTTATAATCTTAGCAAAAAAACTAAACAGGCTTTTTGATGTATGGTTGACCGTGCATAGTAGTTCAATGTGGATAAAGAGACCAACTAGATGTCACTTTTAGTATTATGTTTATTTCTCCTTTATAGGTTGCTCAACATGTTTCGGGCCACCTTGTGCCCATCTTCAGGAGCTGACGACT
>Ga0123357_10005665_pt1 | contig 15032 bp, 6 predicted proteins | sample TergutEmb28metaG_FD_89873 | JGI IMG/M metagenome (GOLD analysis project Ga0123357, IMG submission 89873) | Embiratermes neotenicus P4 segment gut microbial communities from Petit-Saut dam, French Guiana - Emb289 P4 | ecosystem: Host-associated > Arthropoda: Insects > Digestive system > Gut ...
ATATCTCGCGCCCATTATTTATTTTAATAAATATAAAAAAAAAAAATATTATTTTGGGGGGTTGGGGGGGGGGGGGGGGGGGGGGGTAATGTCTACATCATGATACGTATTGAACCGGAGTGCCTTGTCAGCTGTTTAATTCAGTGGTAAATACCGTGTTCAAATAAGTCAGTACTTATTTGCGCAAGGTATTGTCTTGTCTCTGCGAAGGTAAATGTTTATTTCCACTCATCCAGTTTTCACATAAAAGTGCACCTAGGCTGTCGGTTCTTCAAGTAGTTTTGTTTTCCGCAGTGTCTTGATGTCCGACTCCTTAATTCGGCACGCTCTGTGAATATCTACAACTTCATAAGCACGTGGTATGCCTGGCCGTGATGTCAGAAAGAGGCAGTTGAACGCTACGTCACAATTAGGCCAAATCTTACTTTGTTTCTATTCTATTTATAACTTCTTGCTTCGTTTCATTCATCTGCACAACAACAATACTTTATGGGCAACCCCCACTCAGGACGACAGTGTTGGGGAACAGAGGGCGACGCAAGATATGGTAGAGGAATAAAAGAATGGGAATGACGAGGAACAAGCTAGACATACTCTAATTTGAAGGGAGAAAGAGTATTACTTTGTTAGAAAGTTCCCACGCTTTGCCCGCTTGTCCTTCTGATTAAAGTAATATGCAAATGAAGACGTTAGAACTTTTCTAAACAATAAATAAGAACTGACTTCCTATTTTACAGGCAACCCACTGCGTCTCCGATAATAAAGAAAAGCCTCCAAATGCTGAATAGGAAAGTAATCGCTGTTTGTTCTGACAGTCATAGCAAACACATAAACACAATTATGTATGGGCAGGGTGCACAATGATTACTGTTTCGGCAGGCAATAAATACAGCAATCGTTACCCTGTAAGAGGTTAATTTTAGTTAGATAAGCCAAAGAGGAGCCCGAAACGATGTTGGTAGACCTGTACGAAGATGGGAAGTTAATAGTAAACTAAGAGCTGAAATAAATGGTATATGTGGGTGGGGACTGTGTGCATCAGGATCAGAACAGGGCCCAGTGGCAGAAACTGAGAGCGAAGTAAACAAACTGCGAACATCAGATGCGTGGTATAGTGGGAAATTTCTTGACGAGCTAAGGGAATGAATGTCAGCTTCTGAAGAAAACCCCTGTTCCATGTCGTTAGAAGCCCAACAGGACAGTCAGTACGGGGTTATTAACTGCTGAAACAGACGAGAAAACACAAGACATTTTGCGAAACGTGGCACAACGCAACTGTTGATAATCGCGCCTGATAATGCAAGCTGATGGCTGTCTCGCGGCGTCTGATGTACTGGGTTGGAGGGGACATGTTCCGTAGGAGACGAATATGCCGACTCTGTTAACCCAATTATGATGATGATAGTCATACAGCAGTATCATCTTCCTTCAGTGTTTGGCACCGGTCGTTCAGTAAAAACGTAAATATAAAACGTTAATATTTAACGTACATGAAAAGACTCGCCACATTACATGACATACTTTGTAGCTATGAGTATAATACGTTAAGTAAAGTCAAAACAAATCGTAATTAGTTGTCATTCTGATCTAATATAATGTACGCTGGTATGCCAGTATCCTAACTCAAAGGAGCAGAGTCCTTCTTGAGAAGCTACGTTAAGTAAAAGTCAAAACAAATCGTAATTATTTGTCACTCTGCACTAATTTAATGTAAGCTGGTATGCCAGTATCCTAACTCAAAGGAGCAGAGTCCTTCTTGAGAAACTATGATAAGTAAAAGTCAAAACAAAACGTAAATTAGTTGTCATTCTGACCTAATTTAATATACCACGTAAGCTGGTACACCAGTATCCTAACTCAAAAGAGCAGAGTCCTTCTTGAGAAGCTACGATCCGCTCAGTCTTTCTTCTTTACCTTTTACACAATAAGAAAAATCCCTGTCGTGTCTTGTGAACACATTCTTGAAACATGTATCCAGTCCAGATCACCAAATTTCAGTTTAACAAACATGACATTAAAAATCTTCTTGTCATTCACACCCTAAACCTATAAAGTTGTGTTCCTTGGAGGCTTTCGGGGTGAAATTTTAAATGCAGTACTCTTTCCTTGCAGATTTAAAGCACATTTCTTCTGCCTTACATTCCGGGAGGTTCCAACCTCGAAATACAGTCCGGAAATCGACGTCTTCAGGTATTTCATCAGTCGCTCCAGGCATACGGCGGCGTATTGCCCTTACGTACGCCAGCGTCGCTCATTCTCATGCTCTCCAAATCATTCACAAATCTGATGTTCGTGTGACCGTGCATCACTGATACAATAATATAACAGCTAATTAGATGCAACAATGATAATTTTATTAATAATTTCAATCAGCTCAACATGTGTCGGGCGATAATTTCGCCCATCCTCAGGAGCAGTACACTGCTGTAAAGCTGTAAACACAGTCTAGTGCTCCTGAGGATGGACGAAATTATCGCCCGAAACATGTTGAGCTGAATGAAATTATTAATAAAATTATTATTGTTGCATCTAGTTGGCTGTTTATATTATCAATCACAAATCACCGAACATTTTCTCCCATTTTTACACCATGGCATTGCATGGTATATAGTCTTGCAAATATGAAGTATATTAGCACACATCGGATCGGTTTATGCGTTGTGCCTTAGTTCCCAAGGATCTTCCATAAGCGGGAGGGGTTAAAAACTTGCAAGACGAAGAGTTTTGATATTGTAAAGATATGTGGAGAAGGACGGAGAAGACGAGTGGGACAAATCTCGTGAAAGCTGAATTATTACACACGGTTACGTAGAAAAGAAACAGCCTGCATACAGCCAAAAGACGGAAGGCTACCTGGACTGATTACATCTAGCGTAGAAACTCCTTACAAAACGTGTTAGTGAAAGAATTATAGCGAGGAGGAGAAGACGAGGAATAAGACGTAAATGGGTTTAGAATGACGTTTAAGACACTGGAATTTTGAAACATGAGGGACTGGATCGTAGGATAATTCCCTTTGCAACACGCTATGGACCTGTCGCAAGACAGGCTACGCAATCCTTCATAAAAGCAAGAGAGATCTAACGGTACAAATAGTGTTCATTTTTTTTTTCTCAAGTATGAAAAGTCTTGGAAATTTATCCATTTATACAAAATGTAGCTAAATGCTACTAACTGGCCGTATTGTGAGAAAATATTACTGTTCCGAGGTAGTAACTTATCAGTTAACCTGCGTATGGTCATCCATATGTCTTGTATAATGACAAAAAAAAGTCAGTCACGACCGAAGTTGTTTGATAATTTTTATTGCCAAATTACTCGAACATGCGTGCTACGTGTTTCGGTTTGTATATGCCATCACCAGGCACCAATAGTAAATCTAGTGAAAAGGAAAATACATACTAGTTGAGGTAAGAATGTTGTAATATTTCATTATATTTTTAACTTAAATTAACTCAATTTTTCCGGCTATAAGGAAATTCCAAATACAAAACTTAATATTCTGTATACTATTGTACAAATCGAGACCTCAATTATTTGTAAGCATTTCTTCTTCAATATTTTACAACAGGTGTCTGGCGATGGCTTATACAAGCCGAAACATGTAGCACGCATGTAGTTTGGCAATAAACGTTACAAAATAAGTTCAGTTTCGACTCACGAGTTTTCTTTGTTTACATGTAAAATTAATAAATTACAAAAACAGAGTTAAGGCTACAGGAGAACCTGACACATGGACAAACGATCTTGATGGGAAAACGCGCAGTAAAAAAAGGAAACATATTTCATTCTGTAAAATACTTTAATTGGATCGTGTTAAGTAAACCATAACATTGCACAATAAGTCATATCTACAGAATGATTCCAACAACATGGCTGTCTCCACTATCACTAATACCGACCACTGCACCAGTAGGACTAGTGGCTTACATCAACACAGCTTGTAGAATCAATTTTTCCCAGCTTCCAAGTGATGCGGCGTTAAGCGTATGGCGATTAACATTTAACGTAAAACGAGAGCGGTGTTATGCGCGCGTGGTGAAAGCCGACTTCAAATTACGTGGGAAATCAGGAGTGTTCAATATTGTGGTCCGTCAAAACCGGTTGTTTCGTTACTTCGCTGCTTCCTTAACTGAATATATTAGATGCAACAGCGGGAGTAGTAACACAGCAGAAGCGGATTTACGTATTTCCGAAGACGGAGAATCGTCTTCCCAGAAGACTCGATTCTTCGTCAGAATCTCTGAGAGAATCTCACAAATCTTGTATTTCATAGCATCATCAGTTTTTGTTTCCTACGATCCGGCCAAATCCTTTGTATGGCTACTTCCATTTACATTGCCAAAGCAGAAATGAGTAGCAGGAGTATTTCCTGAGGGATAAAGGGGGCCGGAGAGTAGGGCTGACGTTACTACCTTCATGTGCCGACTGTCTCGTAATCTGGGAGGTTCAACCTCCCGGACCCCTCTGAACCTGTACAGGGATTACATTACCTTTACATTGCCAAAGCCCCAAATTTTCTCTACGCTGATAGTGTGTAATGACCTGCTCTTGCTGAGTAGTGTAGACGAACTATCAACTGAACAAGTACAGCACTGACGACAGGCCGAGTATGAAGTGTAGGCCTGCGTTCGAAGTGGCCTGAAACCGAAGTAACAGGAACTATTTATGAGGCATGTCAATAACCAGCAGCCCTCTTTTATTAACGACACAGGTTAGGACTATTACATTTACCTGAATATCGTACAGTCCGCATTTTATCTCTTGTCTTTGGCACTTACATGTTACCAAAGTAGCTACTACGTGCGAATTCTTGCAATGTTTCTTCTACTACTCTGTAACCCCGCCAGGTTCAGTGGTTACTGCATGTTCCGCGTGTTTCAAAATCTCCACGATCTCGGTTTTACCCGCAGAATGTAATCGATTCGTGCTGTTTTCACATTACTATCCTGAACAGCATTTACGTGTGACTTCCGTAATGAACAGGCAGTGCTGTCTGTAAACTTACGAAAACGGTGAATGTGAAGCATAAATGCAAAAGTTAAAAAACCCTTATTAATTTAAAGAATATATATATATATATATATATATATATAGAGTAAACTTGAGGGTTGTTTGACCGTGCATCTTCCGCATGAAATAATGTGGAATGCCAACTTCATGCAACAAGGTAATTTTACTGATGTATTCTTAGCTCGACATGTTTCGGGTACATACGCCCATCGTCAGGAACACTAGATGTTTTGTGGCAGCATATGGTTTTCTGCACCGAGTTTTTGGATGGGTGGTGGTCTTGAGAGCCGCTGCGTGGGTCGTGTGTACGGTGCGGGACCGCACGGCACCATCCGCACCGTACACACGACCCACGCAGCGACTCACCACCACCCATCCAAAAACTCGGTGCAGAAAACCATATGCTGCAACTCAACATCTATTGCTCCTGATGATGGGCGTATGTACCCGAAACATGTCGAGCTAAGAATGTACCAATAAAATTACCTTGTTGCATCAAGTTGGCATTTCACTTTATGTCAATATATATAGTACCTGGCAACAAAAGTGGCACACCAACTTGTTTCATACGATAATGAGTTAGGCCCCTTATTCCGAAAGTTAGAATTGTATAGTGATAATGTTCTAAATTTATTCTCAAAGAAGTTTTTCAATTTTGTTGGCATTGGTGTGACAGTTATTGTATTCCCTGACGAAAAGAGAAAATTAAATGTTTTTTATCGTAATGGCAGTGGAAGTACGAAAACGTACTTCCATTCAGTCACAGCTGACTTCTAGCAAGGCGTTTTCTATCTAGGACATTCGTAACACTGTGTAATGAGCGCCCACTGGCGATGTAACGGGCAGTGGTATTCATTTTTTCTACCCGGTGTGCTAATAAAACACCCGAAGTTCGCCCAGCGGCTCAAACACTTCTCAAAATAAACAAGGAAAATTCTCTTGGACGTCCATTAACCGAATTAACTAAATACTTTATTTATTGTTTTGTGTAAGAACAAACATTTATACATTGCTGGGATCAGTTTTGCCTTTTGAAGGTACCAATATTTCTGCAGACCGCTCTGTTACCTTCCCCAGTACACAAGATGACCTGCGCAGAGCTCACACCGTGATGCGTTCAGGGTCTTAGCCTCAATTACCCACGTACTTCCGTGACACGTCGATCAATATCTGCATAAACATGATGTTGCTATCAGAGCCCATATAAAATCAGTCATAAGTAGGGACTGATGTCCAATATTTCATGAATGTATACAAAAGGCCCATAAACTACACATAGACAATTATGTTCGGACTCAGTGTGTAGTTTGCCCCAATAGTGGTGAACGCCATCTTCAAAAACGTGTGAAACTGATCCCATGTACACTACCGTACCCAGCTAAGGTTGCAGTGAAGTTGTCATGTGAGGTAACATGTTTATTAACATTTACTACCTTTGGATTATTCATTTTCTTTCAGCGTATATCAGAGACGCCACGTGCCATAACGGCCTGAGCGAGAACACCACAAGATTGTGTAGCTTACGACGTCTGATACTGTACCTACATTTCAGTCACTGCTGAGAGCTTTCGTTCGTAAGACGTGTCTTGTATGTACTGTAATAATATGGAGTGGTTTGACGGAATGTTGACTTTAACTGCTTCTCCAGCCCGCAACATGGCACTGAAAACCCCAGTAACATGTGATAATGTTCGTTGATAAACTGGCATACTGCCGCAGATTCTATTTGTGTATTGGAAAGACAGAGCAGAGCAACACCATGCGATCGATATAATTTAAAACGTATGTACACTGATTACATTTATATACACGCAACAGACAAAAATAAAAACACACATATGTGAAAGAATATATTGACTAACAGGGTATTGTTTTTTTTTCTTTCAGTTTAGCGGGTTCATTTAAAACTGGTCATAATTCAGAAATTCTATTTGTTACATGTATGCATTTAAAACCCATTAAAGAGATTATTCCCGCTGTAGCTCAACTCTGGGAGTAGTAAGGCAAACAGCATACTCAGAGCATCATGGAGGCAATGCTATGGGGAGTTTCTTCTCTGCGAACGTGCCTTTACCCGCTTTTCTCCATCCCCAAGAGTGGTAAATTTTCGAAGTGAAATTAGCGTACAAAATCTTTACATACAGTATATTGGAACGTAAGATATTCCGTTGTGTTTCTTTATCAATTAAATTATTATTCAAATACCATAAACTATGGTTGTGTGATGTTTTAATAATTAGTTAGTGAAGGCGTTTCTTTTCGGAAAAGAATGACTTAAAATGCATCTTTCCACTGAGTACGCGCAAATGTAGTAGGTGTTATGAAAAGTGTTACCACTCTACCCACGTGCCACATCAAGAAGACGGTTAGCCATACAAGAAGAGACGGCAGCTTTACGCTTCTTAACCACTGAATTTGGTTAAAGCACTTGTATGTGCCCAGCGTTACGTTAGCGTTGACTTATACCCATCAGAACCGCTTGTGCGGTAATGCCCCTTCTGTAAATCGAATCTCAGTCTAGTCTACCGATTTCTCTTGGATCCAGACTCAAAAGGTCTCTAGTTCTGTACATGTCACTGTTGCATAATTGCAACTGTTGTAATTACCTGCACAAATCTACTAGATGCGGATGAACATAAATATTCAATATCTAGAAATCTTTCATGAGAGTCTTCGTTAAGATTCGCACAGCTGGCACACAAACACGTTTCATAAATTCTAATTAAGTTTTCAACCGATGAAAGTGTTCACCACGTCATTCACTTGTCAAACCGTCTTCCTGAACTTACGAGGGACCTGAAACGAAGAGCAGAACGGACGACACATCTCGTAACCGAACCGTTAATTCGGTCGGGTAATTCCTTAGCACAAATATGAATATAATCCAATTCGACCTTCCTTAACCGACATTCGCACCTCAGTTTTCACAGGATTTTCATCTGAATGTTGTATGGTAGTAGGCCTATACTGAATACCCTGACTTTCGCCGTGCTAATTCGTTGCCGGCATTGTGCAGTCACCTTTCATAGGTAATTTCACAGAGAAGGGAGACGTTGGAGAGGGGGGGGGTTTGTATGGGCAAAAGATTTTACAGTACGTGTTAACTTTTCATCCCTACCGAATTAAACTTCTAGAACACTCCACATCAAGAACGTAATGCATATGATTCTGTATATACAGAGTGTTTCGTTCGATATTTTGTTCCGAGTAGTCACTTCCGGAGCAATGGTCACCATGCAGACAGCCATGCGTTGGCATAAACACAGCCAAAACAGCAAGAAAAGAAATTAATCAGCAGAACCCCTCACAAAATCTAAATTATAAACACAGTATCAACTATATACCGAAATTTATTATTCAAACTTAACTATTAATGACGATGCGTCACAAATCTGACAATACACCTTACATGATGACAGGTGCAGAGTTTATTTCCGTAAACCACTGCAAGTTATTCCTGAGCATCCTGTCTGTTTCTGTCCGACTACTGTGAGACACAAGAAAGCAGGTTCCGTGCTGAGAATCAGAAGATAATATACCAGCGCACGCACACGCGCGCGCGCACACACACACACAAAAGCAGCAGCATCAGCAGGGCCTACAGGCTGTTTTCGACGATCAATCATTACATGATTGTAACCACCACGTTCCAGTAATAATTAACTTTATAGGCTGAAGTCCGGAATTTTAGACTAGAAATCACGGCGCAAAGTACTCAGTCATCAGCTCTTCGCCGAGAAGGACCGGGTTCAGTCTCTGGGCAGTCCATGTAACATTTGTGGTGGACGAAGTGACACTAGGACAGGGTTTCTCAGAGTGCTTCAGTTTTCACCTGTCAGTGTCATTCGTTTATCGACGCTATATAATCCTGGCAATTGACAGCGTCGTTAGATGACGCACTTGAAAAAAAATAGGGGGAAATCGAAAGTGAATCACATAAATTTCATTGTTCTGAGTTTCGTTTTTAGATAAATAAGGTGAATCACGTACTTTGTCACGCTTGTGTAAATTTTGGATTTGGAAAGCAACACTTTCAGTAGATATTGCTGTAACATCTGTGAATCGTGAGCGGACAGTATTTCTCTTCTTCCAGAAAATGCATTCACTTTCCCGCGTTCCCCTCAGAACAGGCGGTATGAAGACCCTACAGGACGGAATGGACCGCTCTGTGCTGGCACAGCACGACGAGCCGTTTTGAGTCAAACTCGCACAATAACATAGTTCGAAGTTTCGCAGCCTTCGTGTTGGTGTACTAACGGTCTGGAGAGAAAAATGTCTCTTTACCATAAGGTCTATTTCGTTGTATAGTTTTTCTCTGTTATTCGACCTCTCGCTATTTAGGGGGTATTCTTGAAATTAAACGATTTCCTGAAGATCTACGTGTATAATATGAATTTTGTTCATCATCATTTCCCTTGTAGTAGGAAACGATCTATTACCGAAGAAATATCACCTTCATATACTGTGGTAGGCCCATCCTGTTCCTGACCACAGAGTACTACTTCGATTGACTGTCCATGTATTGGCGATAGATAGCTCGTAACCGTAGGGACCAACATTTTCATTATTTCAGGCTTGTTATTTCTCTCGTGATATGTAATTGAAAATTGTGCTCAATGAAGTCATTAGTCCCTTTTATAATTAATGTTAGACGTGTCTCTGATGAGCAGCGTCAATAATACTTTCGTAATATGAGCATAATGAGGTGCAGTAATTAACTGAAATTAAGTACACAAGTTACACAATTATTCAAGAAAAAATGTATTTGTAGAGAACAGCAGTTCCCAGTGTCGTGCTGCATACAGATAGTGCTGTCGCTGTACTAATTTCGTCCTAAGTAAATTGAGGTAATCTGTTTACGAAAATATTATTCCCTAACTCTTCAGTTAATATTTATTGGCAAACTCCTTTCACCGTGGATCCCACTGTTGTGACTACTCAATGCGTCACTTCGTCTAATCGGATTTGAGCTTGACACACGGGCAGACAGCCCAAACGTAAGGCCATATCTGTTAATACGGCACGTCTGTTGGTCCAGTGCACGTCAAAGATATGTTACCACATTGTCGTAACGTCAGACTCTCTAATTGGCGACCAAAAAAATTGTAGCTGAGGAATCAAACGCAGCGTTATCGAAAACACATTTTGTACGATTTTAATGCCGCCAGCTGATATGGATACTGTACTGCTTGCACGCAACTACGAACTGCCTTGAAGCGACGGACAGTAGCCTTAACTGTAATCCGCGAACGAAATTCCTAGTTCAAACACACATCGTCACACTTAAAAGCGAACAAATTTCCACCATCTACATTCTCCGCCGTGTAGCAGCACACTTGGTTCAAACCCCACAGAAGCCACCCTCGGAGTACGCAGACATGGAAATATTCCAAAATTAATGTCTCATGAACTGTATACGCAGGTGTTCACCACTGCACCCTCAATATGGTAGTCCCTATAACTTCTCAAGCTGCACTTGTTTCTGTGCAGAAGTGTGACAGGTATATGACTCGTTCCGCCAAACCAGGCTTTTGGACGATGAGCTTTGACCAACAAAAATTCCGTTTCGACAATTTTAATGGAACCGAAACATAAGGAAATGGACTATTAACCTTCTGACCCAAAGTCGTGCGTAACTGTTCCAGCGTCTTTCGCGGAGGGAGTTTTGTTCCCAGAGACATTTCAATTAATTTTAACCAAACAGGTTACTGCAGTGTTCTCTTGCAAAGACTGGCCAACCAACGGCGAAAGGAACCCTGTCGTTGGCTGACAAATTACACAAATCGACAACGTCACTTGCAACGCGAAATGATGACACGACAAAAGACGTTGAGCATATAATTCTCGTCAGTCGATCCACATGCTTCTAGCAATGACAGCGGTTACCTTTCTTCCATTATAGCGGGTTGACATAACCAATTTTTAGCAACGTAGCCACCTACAACCAGAAAGAGAAACGTTCTTAGGAGCGTCACAAAAAAGTATCAGTTGTGTTTAGTACTTGTGTACCTATTAACTGGTGGTGGTGGCGGTGGTGGTGCTTCTTAAAGTGTCACTTTACACAAAACCTACTTCCCTGTTCGCCCAAGCGCATCCCGTTAAGACCCTGGCAAAAGAATGCGTGCCTACATCATACAGCCACGCCTCACATCTTGACCTCTCGTCCATTCCACCCGCCACAATTAGTTAACTTGGAATCCATCCCTTTCCTAGGAAGTATATGAAGTAAAGACAGGTATAAAAGTCACAAGGGCTCATTGCTCACGGCAGAACTGCATTTTTTAAAGTTTATTCTCAAGAATTAAAGCCTTAAGATGCCACACACGCACGACACACACAAACACACACACACACACACCCTATTGTGCACAGCTGCAGGCACAGCAAGTCATCAGAAGTTAGAAGCACATACTGTGTATGGAAGATGGCAATGTGCTGAAAAATGACACAGCTGTACCGCACCTATCCGAACTAAAGTGGCAGGGGGGACGAAAAAAAATAATCATTCCATTCACCTATTTAGCTTCAAATTTACATAAAATTTTTCTAACACTCACCGATATTGATTTTGTGTCCGAAGTGCCTGAATTTACGTAGGGTCTTCCAAAATTCTTGTATTCCGCAAAAATACGTGTACTGTATATTCTTATGAAAGACTACTTGAGTCTTGTACCTAACTATTATATTTATTGAACCACATGTATTTCTGAAGGGACAGCAAAGCAAGGCGTTACTGAATACTGCGCTTTAGCCAACTCTTCATTTTTGGCGACTTCACGAGTTAACATACGTTATTTACCCAGCCTTATAGGGAACGAATTGCGTCGGAATCGAATTTGGTCCTGTTTATACGCTGCCAGTACCTTCAAGCGGCATCAATAGTCGCAAATTTGGAATATGAACAAACTGGACCATATGTAAGACATTTATTACACAGTGAAAGATTAAGTTTTAAGGAAGTGCACGAATCGTTTATATTCTACTACAAAATAATACGTAACTGATGTCTTATGTTTTATTCAATGACGCTGTCCGTGTATAGTCGATATAGTATCAATGACAGTTGAATATGGACCATCAGTGGAATGATAATTGACTGGGTAGAAGTAAACTACTTGGACAGAAACCTGTCTCAGGTCCACTCTGTCCGCCACGAATTCCATACAGACTGCGCTGGGACCGAACCTGGTTATCTGCGGTGAGAACCCGCCAACATAAGTCTGAGCTACAGCACGACATAATATATATACTTTATAAAGCAGTGCAAACTATTCCTTTACTCTTGAATTCTGCCTGCTTTGCATACATGTCCATTAAATCTACTTCGCGTTAATAACCGTTATGAACACCACACACAGTCAACCAAGTTAGTGCACCAGGAAGATAAAACACTTCTAAGAATAAATGTCAGTGGTTAAATACAAGTTTCTATGCCTCAGAAAAAATTAACGGGCCACTAATGATTAAATTCAAGTTTTTTTTGTGCCTTAGGAACAAAATTAACGAATGACTAATTGCGATTTTCATGAGGTATACGTACTTCTTGTATTTAAGGCATATTTTCTTCAACACCAGTCACAGTTTTTAATCCAGGCCTTCTCCAGACCTGCACCGGAATAGGAGTGAACAGTACGTACACGAAAGAGGCTAGTTTTCGAAACTGCTGCATAATATTGACTTGACGCATTGCATGTCATTTTATGCGTAAGGAAGCGCTGCCTCATTCTTTAGAAGTGGCATGTGGTAAGTGAATGCATAGAAAATTTGGTCGAGTCCAGCATAAGACAGCACGAAATGTGGGGAAAGACCAATGGGGTAGTCAAGTTCTTTAATCACAGTGCACAAGCATTTTACCCATCGACGACTACTTCCCGTTCTGGCGCAGTCACCTGCAGTCCCACCGGTTTCCTCTCGCACACAGCTCAATGGTCTTGATTGGAAATCGGACAGCAGACAAGTACGTGTTATTTCAGGAAGGAATGCTCTGAAATTGGCGGCATTGCGTTTTGCTGAGTTACTTGGCGCTTCCAAAACTGGATATACGAGTACGTCTCTATGATGATTTATAGATTTTTGATAGGTCACACTTCAACAAAACATGACAAGAAGTGCTAAAATTTTACAGATCTTCTGCAATGCTTTATAGTGAAGGTTTTTTCTCTCGGAAACACACAATATAATAGTTGTTTGCTCTTGCAGAAACAACACAAATAAGAATTCAATAATGTAATGTTCCCAAGACAGGTACTGTTTCATCTGTAAAAATACTCGACGTTGGCTGTCCGTTGATGACAATTTCGTGCGAGTGAGTGCCTACAGGCCCAAGTGGTCGGTAAGGATAACTTTATCATACTGCAATATCATGTAAGATTTGCATCGTGAGGAGATTCAGTGTGTGAAAAGTGATTCTGGGCACAGGAGCTTCGATGAATGAAATTCATCGGTAATTTGAGACGACGAATGCCACGGTTCAAAAACCGAGAAGTAGCCGGCGTTGTATATACAGCACTTGTGCTAAATTTTCTCCCAATGTCTGTCGTTTCTGTAGCTGATGAAACTTACAGAAGAACGTCTGGAATCCGAAGGCAGTCCGATTGGCAGTGACGAAGTCTATACAACGGAGGGTGTTACAAGCGGCCAGTTGAGAGGGCATTCAAATATGCTGCCATACTGCGTTGCCTAATTTCCCCACAATGAGCCGAGAGAAAATTTCCTTAGACCGTATTCCTATCTTCTGATTCACTCTTTCATTTGGTGAATTTGAGTCTGGTAACAGATATTACAATAACAAACGGAAAAAAAAAAAAAAAATCGACTATACGAATGATGTCGGTTACTGGCGATGGAAGAGAAAATAAGATCGACACAGTTTAAAACGTTTACAGTATGCAATGTCCTGTTCCTTACATTGAGTGACACAAGAACATATTAATATTCTCACTGGCTATATCCGTAGCCAGCCACCCACTGTCACAAGGAGTGATAGTCATGTAGCAGCGCCGCGTCTCCATGGTGATGGTGGTGCGTGAGAGAACTACTTGCTTGCTGATCTGCCATTGGAGTGACGCCAGCTCTAGCGGTGGCCAAGCCTAGTTGTGATTGGTACGCAGCTGCAGCAGCTAACGTTGCGTTCGACATCACAGTAGCTTGTAGACTCGCAACACTAGGCTTCAGATCGCCGCTGAATAGTTCTGTGCCGTGATGAGGGACTGGATCCTGGAACAGTTTGAAGATAATTCTGTCACTGCAGGAATTCACTGATTCATTGGTGGCGTGACCCAGTTTACGTGACATCTGTTTTCTTGCAAACCACGCATAACGCAGAAACGCATGCACCGAATTTTTTGAATTTTTTTAATCACTTTAAAAAAATCGGGTCTGCATTCATAACCGAGTACCTTGCAACTGTAAATTTTGTAGGTAATAAATCCCTTGAAAGGGCGGAGCAGTTCAAATATTTGGGAACATTAACAAATCAAAACTCTATGCTGGAAAAAATTAAGAGCAGATTGTAGTCGGGGAATGCTTGTTATCATTCAGTGCAGAATGGTTTGTCTTCCATCTTGCTATCCAAAAATATAAATATTAAAATATACAGAACTATAATTTTGCCTGTTGTTTTGTGTGTGAAACATTGTCGCTCACATTGAGAGAGGGACGTAGGCTGAGGGTGTTTGAGAACAGGGAGCTGAGGAGAATATTTTGGCCTAAGAGCGAAGAGGTGACAGGGGAGTGCATAAAGGAGGAGCTAAATGATCTCTAGTCCACACCAAATATTATTAGGGTGATCAAATCGTGAAGAATGAGATGGGCGGGGCATGTAGCAACTACGAGAGGTGCATACAGGGTTTTGGTAGGGAAACCTGAAGGTAAGAGACCACCTGGAAGACCCAGGCGTAGATGGGATAGGACTAAGATTTTCAAGAAGTTATACGGGGGGGGGGGGGGGGGGAGGAGGAGTGGGTGTGGGAAAAGGGGGGGGGTGGGGGGGGGGGGGTGCAAAACGTGTAAGAAAACCC
>Ga0123357_10005666_pt1 | contig 15031 bp, 8 predicted proteins | sample TergutEmb28metaG_FD_89873 | JGI IMG/M metagenome (GOLD analysis project Ga0123357, IMG submission 89873) | Embiratermes neotenicus P4 segment gut microbial communities from Petit-Saut dam, French Guiana - Emb289 P4 | ecosystem: Host-associated > Arthropoda: Insects > Digestive system > Gut ...
GGAAAAAACGGAGAGTATATACCATGTATAAAATATTCAGTATCTATATTTGTTGAATAAATATATAAAATGCAACGTTTAGAGGTTAGCGGTGCGGTACGACCACTATAGTGGTCGTTAGGCGTCAAAGGGTTAAAGTTTAATTCAAACAGTTCCTATTTAAAATTTAATAACAAATATATATGTCAGAGTTTCCAAGACACCTACTGAAAACAAATTAATTAAAGAACTTGTGAACTAATAAATTAATCCATCACTGTGCCAGTCACAGTTTTCAGAACTAACTGCAAGCAAACTGTGTTGTAAACAAAGCCTGCTCCCTTGGACATCCCTATTTAACAGTTACAAAAGTAGCCTAGCATCCATTACAAAAATGATTCAGGTAACACTGTATTCTTAAGTTTACAAAGCTATCTGAAAAATACTGAATCTTCATATATTTTTTTAAAAACCCTTTCACAAAACTGTACAAACTTTACACAATCCCTGTTTGGTCTTCAACATTTTCTTTCTTTCCAGTGTGAACTAAAATGGTCTTATTTACATTTAATGTACAATTAATTCTTAATGCTGACATGTAAATCACCAAACATCTGAGAAAACAGGAGCACAATACAATTGCTACATTCAGATGCAGGCTTCACAGATACTAATCCTCATGTGGAAATTCTGTGAATCTCTCTTCCTATTTAACCTTGTATTAAAAATGCACACAAAATTTTCCGCTTCATTGTACAGAGAGGAAATACTGATAATAAATATCAACAATGTTCCTCAAACCTTTGTTTCAGAAACCTGCACAAAAATCCAGCATTCATATTACTGATGCAAACTTTTGAGAAGCCAAAAGTAGCAGACAGTTCCTTAAATTCCCATTAATGAGATGTGATTTGGTTAGTATCCTGCTGCACTAATAAAATCTCCAAATTTATTTCATACTATCATGCCACATTCAATTGTCATGATATGTCACAGACTCCATACAACCACTTTAACGTTATCAGTATAAAAGGAGAAATTTCAACACGTATCCCTTGAAACTTCACTTAACATGCAGATCAGACTCTAAAATAAAACCGTTTCATCCAGCTGTAGGAATTCCTGCGTACTGTATGACTTTTGGCTTATGAAAAGCTTATGTGTGTGAACATACTGTTATTAATTCAAGTAGGAGTGCGGCCATAAAGTGAAGCGTGTTTGGCGTGAAACATAGAATAAGTGCTATAACATTTCACTGAATATGCAGCTCAGTACAATAAGAAGCAATGTGCAATGTTGCAAGTATTTCATGATAATTTTGCACTTCCAGATTTGAAACCGCACAGGCTTAGGGTCTGCGGGTTCCTGCCTGAGGCACCAACAAAGATTTAGCTCAGGTGTAAGAAGTACCACTTACATAACATGCACCTCTCCATGGTCTGAATACTCTTTGAATAAAGGTATTTTAGAACCCTCAAGAAAATAAATTTATAATTTTTTTTTTTTTTTGCTTATACTTGTCATTTAGCCTCAAAATATAAATTAAGAATTTTAAACTGACATAAATTCCAAAATGTTTACTAATTGAAACTTAAACAAAAACCTCTTTCATAGAAATTATAAGAAAAATTATAAAATAAAAATTTAAATCACTGTCCTGTCCTGTCAAATGTCAGTAAAAACAGAATCATCAGACAAATCATTCTCTTGGTCACATGCAATCTCTGCACTGCTTCAGATCTGACCTAAGTGAACAAATTTCTTAGTAGTTCCTGACTATAAATTGAGGTCAAACACCCCCTCCCCCTTTTATACTTGGTAACACAGAGTACATCCATAATTTAATATTACTGTCAGCAACTCATACAAAGAGTAGATAGCACTGACTGGCAGGATGACTTATTTGAAGTACTATCCAATTACTTGTGTGGAAGGACTGATAAAAAAATGCAGGAAACTGACTGAATGTAACAGGTTAAAACATATATTTTTACAGTGCCCTCCAATGGCATAATATTCATACCAAGTTTGGCGAAAATCAGTCTACTATTTCAAGATTGATGGATGTCATCATGTTGTGCTTTCAACAATCAACAAATAATCAGTTAAATCAACATTTAACACAACAATATATGTGTGTACCATACAGAAGCTACATGTTTCTGTCCTTCCTGTCCATCTTGAAACTTGCATACAAAAATTTAAAATTGTAAACTTTCATATATTCCCTTTTTGTGAGACAATTTATATTGTAAAACGCCTTCATGGTACCTTAATCTGCAGGAGTTTTGTTTTTGTTATATTCTTTTACATCCTTAGAATGGGGGTATGTGGTGGCGCAGTTGGTTGAGGCACTACGCTACAAGTTGGAAGGTCGCGGGTTCAATTCCAGATGGTGTCATTGGAATTTTTCATTGACACAATCCTTCCAGCCGCACTATGGCCCTGGGGTTGACTCAGCCTCTAACAGAAACGAGTACCAGGAATATTTCCTGGCGGTAAAGGCGGCCGGTGCGTAGGGCTGACCCTACCACTTTCATGTGTCGTTTGTCTTGAAATCTGGAACCCTCAGGGCCCGTCCAGGCCTGTAATGGTATTGCTTTACCTGCTTTACGTCCTTAGAATAATAACTACTGTAGCCAAATCTTCATCCAATACTTTAAAGACCAAAGGGTTATGTTGAACTTTAAGTTAAAAAAGTTATGTATTTCTAATTTTTCAAGTATGTGTGTGGAGTACATGCCCTTCCATTACTATATTTTCAGTTTGTCCAATGACTTTATCAAATATTTCTGAAGTTTATGCATACGAATGAACAGAAACATAGTCAATGGCAACAGTTAAATATACAGCAACAGAACAGCGTAAACACTTCATGCACACTTAAATACTTAGAACTATGTAACTTTTAACATAAAATCAATGTAATTATTTGGACTTAAATGTACCGGGTGAAAATTCGGCTACAATACTTGACATTTTAAAAGATATAACAATACTATAAGAAAAACATAATTTCCATGGATTAAGCTACTACGAAGGTGCTTCAAAACATAAATTGTAATAAAAACATGTAATGTGAGATCTCACAAAAATGGGTATATATGTGAGTCTACACTCTGACTTTTAGTTTTTATAAGTTCTAATGATAGTCCATGAAGGCTGGAACAAGTCAGCTTTCTTACAGTACACAAATACGTAGGTGTGTTTGATGGTGATTTAACTGATTATGTATTGACTGCTACAAGTTCAAGAGTTATGCATGCATGCACATAAACACACACTTACACATACACAGCATGGTGATTTCAGAAGCCAAAATTATTCCTTTTATGGAAGGAAAGGGGGCTAAAGAATACCACAGAAAACGCTCCTTCCTTGACAAGCTCTTCACACAGCTTCATAAAACATGAGCAACTGTCTCCATCTGTATGCACCTGTTAATTTTTAACAGGAGATAAAACAGGGAGATAACTGATGGGGAAAAAAGAAGGAACTGTAACACTTCCTTCTCACACCTTAATAAAAATATGAGTTAACATTCTTACAGCACATTTCACATACATGAGGTGGCTCAGTAAACCAAATATAAATTCTTATCCAATAACAGACTCTTTTTGTACCATTTCCATCATGTTTAATGTACAAGACCACTCCACTCGCAGTAACTCATTCAGATCCACCAAACTTGCACAATTACAGTACCAAAGCCCTTATCACTAGCTGCATATCCATCCAAATTCATCCCAAGTCAGATTAACAAATACAAACTACAACCCAAAGTGCAGGATAATGAATGTGATATGTAAGGTGGACAAATGAACAAATTTCAAACTTAAATGGCAAGAACATGCTTGTTAACAAAACAGATTCAATTATAAGTCAAAATGGTGTCCTGAAATTAAAGACCTGAACTCTCTGACTGACAATGCTTATAGCTGAAGGGCATTAACAACAAAGGCTTACAATTACTACATTATTATAAATAAATGGAGTGACAGCTCTTATCTGGATCAATGATATTACTTCCTTTCAAAGTCAATATCATCATGAAATGATAAGGACCCTATCACAGCCAAAATACGCGTTTATAAAACAATTTGTGAATGGTGACAAAATACAGTACACTAAAAGTGCAAATCGATGCCAAGCCATGTTGGTTTTAAAGTCTGTCTTTCTTTGGAATATTACACGAATATGTCTTAATTATATCAAATTTGTAACATGGGAAGTTTTGAATACTGGCAATACAAATGAAGTACCAAAAAATTCCTTGACCACATTGTGCCTTAAAATATTTATGTAGTAACACAGGTAATTGATTCAAAAATCCATTTTAAGAATCTTACAATGAACAGTGAATATGACAGTTGCATACAGTGGTCCGCAAATGCTCAACTAATGAAATGACGATATGGATTATTAAATGACCCAAACTTAAACTTTAGACCCTTGCAAAAAATACTTACACTCTTTAACAAATGTTTTATATGTATATATAAACACACACACACATACACAACATTTGTTTACACAATTTTACTGTGTTTTTGATCAAAAGAAATTTCAACCCCATGAGACAGAAAGTCTGTCACTAACTGACGAGGCAGTAGATTACACTTTTAGTGCCCAAACAGCAAACTTGTACATAATTTTTGAAAATGTACCAACCATATATAAATCAAATACTTGTAACATAAAAAAATACCTTGAATATTATAGAAATTAATCAAATTAATGTACGATACCAATGTTCTGGTGCCCCATCACACAAATGCAAACGCACATATCATAAGAGGAAGTTATATCATTTACTTTAAAATACTACGATTATATTCACTAAATGTTAATAATTCTAGGTACACTTCATACCTAATGGTTTCATATAAACAAAACGCCTGCAAGCAAAAAGTCAGTACTGCAATACGCATTACAACACTACATGAAAATCAATGACAGAACAGTGTAACGAGAAATATGTGCACAACTTTCATTCATAAAACTGGTGTGTCTAACTTATCGAAACTCATATTATTCTATCTGGTGTCAAATTTTGAGTGTTAAAATGTTAAGATTCTTTTGCATCCAAAATATTTTAAACCCCCCCCCCCAAAATGTATACATAATTTTGAGACAGAAGAGAAAGGTAGGTGCAATTATACATTACTGAAGGAGCATTTTACAGGTCTGTTACAATGTAACAACAGCCAGGCATATTATACAAAGATACCTCGAGAAACATAAGACTGTTATACCTATTAATATGTAACGGGTTCTCCTCATTAATATATTTTTTATGTTCTCAGACTTACACAAAAATGAATACAATTACTGTATAAACATATTCACAGATCAGCCCATGTGATACTGCTTCACGTACAAAACCACATCCGCAACAAATGAGCTGTATTACAACGTAAATTGTTACTTTATATACACAACAAATGGTACAAATGGGGACAAGGAATGTTTCCTACCCTGCATCTATTCACAGTTTTTACATATCCACTGCTCACTTTTAATTTCTTGCAGCAAAATGAAAGAATCTCTATGTGTCCAACAGTTCTTGTACTTGTGATGCAGCTGAAGCAAGCCCCTGTGTATCGCTTCACTGAATACCCAGAGTTTTGCTAGGATACAGAGAAGATGAAATAGCCAGCAGACTTACACCCTTCAATGTGAATTTCCCCTGTTAAATTGAAGTATATCAATAATTCCATATGAAGTACTAAGACACATTTTCCAGTACCCATAAAAATTACATCCGTCGTTACTTCAACACAAAGGAATTTGGGCATCACATAATTTACTTCAAAGCTTTATACAGGCCAACCCCCCAAACGCATGTAACATTTTTAAAACCAGTCACTGAATCAGCCATTTTTAAAAGGGCCTTACACAATTTTAGTGAATATGAGTTAAGAACACCTTCATATTCTACTCACAAAAGCCACCTCTCTAAAAACTGATGTGGCGCTACAGAATGCACACTATTTGACATTGCTTTTAAAGGGCCTTACTCATAGAATATGGCTACTTCTAAGGTGAATACCACCTGGCAGATGTATGACAAACAGCAAAGTCCAATGCTAAATGAATATTCCAATAATTTATTGCACACAAGCACCATAGCAGAAAAGTTTATTCTACACAAGCACAAGCAGGAGTTATTCATAGCTATGAAACTCAGCATAGATGACTGCAAGAAGAATGATTCAGTTCTTGGTCTGCACTTCAACTGTATACCAGACCTGCCAACACAGAGTCTGTTTTATGAAGGCTGTTGAAAAGCTGTCTGAATTGCGCAAGTGACCTCTCTTTAAAAGCATGTGATGACTGGGCATGGTTTAGTGCCCGTATAATGGCGGTGTTTTTCCATTCAATACTTGTGTGTTTAGTTGTCCAGTAAAGACAACTGATGAAAAGAAAGCATCACCAATTTTTGTAAACTGTCATTACCATAGCAGCAAATCTGCTTGAAATTTTGTAACAAAATGGGAAAAAATGCGAAGAAAATGCAGCAGTCATCTTCACAATGCAAGTTAAAATCATCCTAGGGGAGGGGGGACATGACAGAAAATGGAATTTTAAAGAGCATGCTCACTGTTTTCTTCAACTGTCAGCATTTGGTGCATTATGAATTCACTACTAGAGGTCAAACAGTGAATCGAGAATTGTAAATAATGAATTTCATTTCAACAGTCTGACAATTTTCTGAGCAGCCGTTGTACCTTTGCAGTTATGTATATATGTACTACTCATTCACAACATGGAGATAAGCATTGGGTCACTTATGCACGTTTACCACGCAGGCACAGGTGGTCAATGAATCATGTTCCTACATGTTAGATACAAGTATGTCCCAGAGAATGTTAGGGAACTATATTAATTTGGTGATGGCTGCATCAGGCAAAATAAATATCACCATTACAACACAATGTGTACAGCTTCTGTGAATACTCAAGGTTTAGGCAACAAACAATGTCATCTAAGACACATACAGTCTAAAATGCATGTAACAATAAACTGTACTTAGTGAAATGAACTACTGGAAGAAAATACACAACATACTGTTTCAGAACAGTGTGAAACGACTGACCTCACCACTCATAATAATATGTTCACTACAAAACTTGCTGAAACAGCTGATGCACACAACTTCTCCTAGTATCTGACTTTGTTCTGAACCAGTGCCACCAATACCTGTTGTCTTCATCTTGTAGAATACTTATTCAAAACTGATGCTAATTAATGCTCTAAACATGACAGCCATTGACAGTTTTACTTTTACACTCCCAACAGACCCAATCTGTACTGCGCACTAAACACATTCCTTCTCAGTTAAAGAAACCAATCAGTCAATAATGTACACGGCAAAAGTCGGTGTTTGTTCTAAGATACATGAATTACTCCACAGGCACACAGAATTTTTGAATATTAAACACTGTCATATATGAAGTACCTGCTAGGCTGTGAAAGGTTAACACACCAGGACTGCAAATGAAATTACACAGGAAAATTGGAGGTCCCTTCCGACAACATATAATGAGCATATTAGCTATATTCGTTCTAACAACCAGTCAGCATATTCCTTGCACCCACTGCGTACTTTAAATAGCTGACCCTCGTATGGTCCTACCAATAAAAACACAGAACATGTTACATACTCCCAGAAAGGACACAGAATTTACACTCTCAAAAATCCAATAAAAAATTTGCATAAAAAGAACAACATACTTATTGATGAACAAACGGTTGAAGAGCAAAGCCTCTCTATTTGAAATTATATACCAACTCCAGTCACACATACAAACACAGCAGGCTACAAACCTACTGGCACTGCTTCACTAGTTTCAAACATGCAGTCATGCAGACACATTCAGTCACAGCTATTCATGGTCAACTACAGTTCTCAGGTATGTTATGTTGGTAGAGATAATTAAAATTTATTTAGCAGCAAATCCTAACATAACAAATTAATTAAATATGAGCTACATAATTCAACAAAATTTTAAACCATTTGAAAATTCTTAACTTTAAAAGATATTTAGGCCTTCTCGCATTTTTATATTAATTAAATGAGTTACTTTGCAGTTTCTTTATATACAATGCTTAGACTTCCTAATTCTTACTATAATTTAAACGAACATCCACACACAACAGTATTAATTAACAATAACATTACAAAAACCACTAACTCCTACATGTTTTGGACTTTATTGGCCCATAATAACATAGTACAACAGGCAAATAAAACAACTGCTTAATGTATTAGTCTCTTGCATGTTGACGAACTGCTGAAAATCCGTCGGTATAGATTACGTACAGCAGATGAAATTCTAAACGGTAAGTTGGAACAGCCTGTTGATACACTGAAGGTGTTCACATACTCTGATTATCAACAAGCTGCTCCAACTTACCGTGTACAATTACATTCATTATACATATTCTACACTGAAGAATTTTCAACATTTCTTCTATGTGCAAGAGACCACTATATTAGGCAGTCATTTTATACAACTATTGTACTCCCTGATGGTAGGCCAATACAGCCTGCAACATGTTTTTATAATATTATTGTAAACCTAATTCAGCTGTGTGCATTTGTTGGTTAAACTGCAGTATCTGAATTGTAGTGCATGGAACAGAAAATGTGAAATTCTTATTTTTCTTCAATTTTTTTTGACAAATATCACTATCAGACTTCCAGTAAATAAGGGGATGGTAGTCAGTATTGCAACTCACTATGGGTTGGATGGTCTGGAGTTCATATTTGAGAACATTTGGTACTTCCAATTGCAATTTTGTATCACACCCCTTGATAACAGCCCAGCTACACCACACCATGTTGGAGATATGGTAAAATACTTGGGGTATCCCAGGTGCAGTGTACTCAGTTGGTTTGCTTTAATAATATAATGACTTGTGAAAAAACTGTTTTGAACACTGCTGATATGATAGAGTACTACTGTAACATATACATTTATGAGTAAATTCATCAGTTATTGAAAAACAACAAAAAAGTTAACACAACAAAATTATTCCTTTAAAGCAATTACATAGTGTCCCTTATATTAAGGGGTTTATTCCAGAATTTTCAAAATTTTTCTTTCAAATACAGCAGTTATCAAGAAACAGGAATGCAGGCAAAAGGTCACTATAACCTGAGCCATTATTCTGTGGCTGACCATGCTTAGCTAGGCTTCACAAATAAAAAAAATAACTGTTGAAAACTTATGGTGTCTTGAGTAAAGCCCTTTTAAAAATGACTGATTCAATGGATAAAAACTCACAACCAGACAGGCAGACTGCCACAACTTGACTGATATTTTTACTAGATGGTTAATACTACCAATCTGATTAAGCCTGCTGCATTATAGATTAAGTGCATAATTCTTTATTTATCACACAACCTTCAAAAAGTGTCAACATTCAACTTCTATTTCTTGACCATGACATTGTCTGCACATGAATGATAAACAACACCATTTGTACTGTTCTGGTATGTTTTCTGATTTACTAACCAAGGGAAGTGGGGCACACTGTTAAGTGTGCATACACCTGCACATGTTGGTACAAACAAACTTATCTTCAGATGTGCTGACATCCAAACCAGACTATGGATTATTTCTCCCTCCTTAAACCAGAGACAGCATATGATTCTGACTCAAGTATTATGCCACTTCAGTTCCCCATTCTAAATAACATGAAAGGCAACATATTGAGTGTATCCTTTCATCGCAATGCCCAGATACCAAACTATGCCAAGGAAGTATATAGCATTATCTTGTACAAAAGGTGCATTTCTAACTTTTGTAGTTAAACCTAAATGTAATTAAACCTCCAGGCCTTGTGTACTTTTCTTCAGAATATAAAAACTCTTTATATACACTTTCATTGTTTGCCAGTATTATGCTGCACTCTAAATTCAGTAACGTGGATAACATTTGTACAGTGTAATAATTTTTAACTAATTACGTATACATGGAACATGACAGTTCCAGAAACATTTATCACAGATTCATACTCTCAGATCTGTAGAGAAAGTAAGATAACAAATTTATTACCCTGCATCATAAGTCATAAAAGAGTAAAGAGCAAAATTCACCCACAAAATTCAGTCAAAAATTAAAAGCAATAAGATATACGTGTAGCGGCTAGAAGGTTACAGTCACGGCTAATTCCTGAATTTCATGGCTCTATATGTGTCACATGGGCTGAAGAAACCCCACATCCTTCAGAAATATATAAATATCATTACGGTTTTCAACGAAGATTTAATGCTTGCTTATTTTCAATATGGTAAGCAAAATCATTTTATCATTTTCATATGTTTTCACATTCGTAATCCTGTCTCATCGCTTGCTACACTACTTTCTAGCTTGTAACCACGGGGGCAAGAGAAAAGCTCAAAAACAGGGAAGCCAGTAAGTGCCAGCCGTACAGTGAACATGGAGAAATCATACTTCTCACTGGCCCACTCTTCCACGCAAGTAGACATGTTCATTCTGAAATGCTGAAGATGGCCCATATAGCCTCAATGTCAGTATATAAGAAAATGTCACAACATTTTATTATGCAATACTCATTGTACTTAAAAAGGGACTTCTCCACATTCATCTGCATAATAGGCACTTGCTGGTCATTCTGGATCACATCTGCTATCTTACATGGCTCAAGCATGTTTTGAAGTATCAGACTTTCAACTGTGGCTGATCTCAAGCAAAGCATTTCCTTTTGGCAACTTGCTATCTGCATTATGGACTGTATTAAAGGACAAGGCCCCATAAAGCCCAACTCCAGAGACAGATGGCAGTTCTCTCGATGTCTTGACAGGACCTGAGGATCCTCCTGTAGTACTCCAACCATCCCATGAGTCTCCACTTGCCCTGCAGTCTTGACGTTGCTCATCAATAATAAATGCTGCCTGTGGAACAACCAATCTCAAAGCAGAATCACCCTGTTCCCCAGAATGGGATGAAAGGAAGTATTTGAAGAACTCGTACATGGACCAACATATTGCTGTTGATGGCATCTGGTACAGAACACGAGCGCTTAGCCCTCGGAAATATCCTGAAGGTCCTCCAAGCTTATATACTGTCCGAATAGCATGGATCAGACCCGTGCCCTGCCCCTGTTCAGGCTGTGTGTTGAGTAATGTCTTGCATACATCCAGTGGGGTGGTCATACCGGCAGAAACTGCTCCAGCAACTGCACCGGATACCATGTGAGCAGTGGGGTTATAGTGACGGTCCTTGTTTGTTATATTCTGAACAAACTCATATGTCATGAAGTGGATACTTTGGAATGGAACATTCATTGTCAGCTGTGTAGTGTATGAGCGATAGAACGCACGAATTCCTTCTGAGCGGTACACTCGCACTATGCAGTCAAAAACAGATTTATATGGTGAATTGTACATCTGCAACCGCTGTTTCACCACTGATTAGTCACACACATAATAGACACCATATCCATCCATTAGTGTTCATAAAATTGGAGACACACATATCATGCATGTGTGTATGTAGCCAAGACCAAAGCATGAAAAAGAATGGAACATAAGCATTAATAAGACACAAAGTAATCAAAGTACACTGACGTAATACACAACAACATCCATTCATGAAAAATTTCATCTTTGAACCCTCAGAATAAAAGAACAGTGATTAGTTTCATTCTCACAATAAAATTTACAAGAGGATACTACAAGCAGGATGATAATAATGAAGCCAAATAATTTTTACTGCATGTAAGTAAACAACTACCAGTCCACAAAACTTCCCTTGATGAAAATGCATTTATCCCACTATACCAGTAATGGTGGTTACAAAACAACTGTCTTGTATAAGCATGAGGAAAAAAACAGATCATAACTAAAACTTCATCACCTGTATAGAGGTAAATAAGCAAATGCTTTAGTTAAAATAGCACATAACGGAACTCTCTTGGCCTGTTGAAGATATAACGGATGAAAAGCATATTTTACATCTCAGACATAACAGATGTCACTGTTAGGTGTTTGTGTACTTAGAAAATGAGTTAAAATATGTTCCACTATAAAAGTTGTTCTGCAAGTGTTACATAACTCTGAAGGTTTGCTGCATGACAGACGCCAAAGGGTTGGCCAGCATGACCTATCCTTGGCACATGTGCAGCACTTCTTGCTTTATGCATACTGCCCTTTTAGATCTTTTTCCATATGTAAACAATGCCTTGAACTTATTGTCAAGGGTAACTGTCCAAATCCTTGTGAGTGAATACAGCATCACAGGAACAAACAAATATTACATAGTCTAGTACACCCTGCTGTGTTACACCTCAGGCTCCTCCACTAACAGTGTATTCACATAATTACAGAAACATGACAGCACTATTCAATGCCTGACAAGGCATGCAAATAAATCCATTCTGGATCTTGATAACTAGTGGGTTGCCAAATCCAAGTTCCTGTAATTCTTGTCAGATAAGGGCACAGTGAAACTTATATGGCCTTCAGCTGTGCAGCAAAAGAGGTACCTATAAATGCCATATGGTACAATCATAACACCCTGCTAAAACAATGTAAAATAAATTTAAAACAAAATTATTCAAGAAAAAAGTGTGCAGAATCATAAACAAGACCGATCTAGAGCAGAAGGAAAAAGGGACAAAAGGACACCAGCAACTGCATACAGCTGCTGGTGTCCTGTTCGACATTATCTAATTAGGATCATAAGAGCACCAAAAGGTGCAACAAGTTTATATACCATTTTCATGACTTCAGGTATATGTAACTCACAATCAGAGAGCAACAACATTCAAGCAGATACCTCCAAAACACAAACCTATCAACAAATGCATCAGTTTCTAGCATTACCATAAAACACACTAGACCAAAAACATTTTGTTAACGTATAGTACTGCACCCAGTCAATGTAAATCAAGATGATTAATAAAATACACAAAACCTATAGTACAATCACTTGGCAGCTACTGTGAAGTAGGGTTATGCATCACATGCCAGCTAACCACAAACCTGAGCCCCAGTTACAGGTACTTACAAACATACGATCATGTTACATGTGACAAAACGTCATGTGTAAGACAAATATTTGAAAAGTAGTGTTCATGTAAGATAGTGGATAAAATGTAGTTGTAAAAATTCAAGTACGTTCAGTTCCAAACAGAAAAATCAACTGTACAACTGTAAATTACAACAGACACAGTAATTGCTGGACAAAGAAAGAACTGTTTCAAAATATGTGCTCACTGAAGAGAATCTGAATGAAATCAACGCTATACTTAAACATTATGTTCAAAAACCCTTCAGACAACCTTACATAAGATATTAGGGTTTTAAAACACCAGAGCACACTGCCACAAAACTTTGAAACTAAAAACATATAAAAAGACATAATGCATAAGCTCACTATTTTACAGTTGCTCAGTGACTATGGAGTGATACTAAACAGAAAAGATAACATGTCAAGTCTGTTCATTCCACCAGTCTGTGTGGAGTCCTAATCAACCTTTAAACAACAAGCTCTAAATTGAAAGAACTGTATCAGCACAATGAGGAAGGTATATAAATTTTGGTGCTTCCTTTATAAAAAAATGTGAATATTATATACATCCAAAAAGACAAAGTATGCAATAAATGGCACTTGGCAGAAAATAAAGCACAGATTGAGAAGCATGTCTTTAAAACACAGTAAATGCTCTCATTATTTAAAAACTTAAAACAAATTTGTTGGGGTGTCACCAAATGTGCATCCTGCATACAAGACATCAGTATTCCTGAACTTACAAATTGCATCTTGTATACAGGACACATGTGAGACAAAAGTTGTTTCTCTCCTGCCTAAGTGGCTGATCTTGAATTCAAACCATCACAGTGTACCAACAAACAAAATCCTTTTGTGTATTATACATTTACTGGGCAGAAATGGGAATAACTGGAATCAGTTTTATTTTGTGGGCTACCGTTAACAACTTTAAATACAAAAACTGTACCTTCAGCTGGGTTCATAATAGCATCATGTAGTACAGTTGCAATGCATCCAGCTGCACCTGTTAACCAACAGAAGTATCACAATGACAGCCACAATTCCCAATATAACAACACAATAAAAATAGCCATTTTGTGTACATCAGAAAACTGTACAACATGGTATGTGGATTAGTTAAGCAACTTTATTGTACCTTCATGTCATATCCTGCTCAACCACCACAAAAATTCATATTTCATTTGTTTGCTAAGACCCAACAAAAATAAAAAATTAAATAAAATAACATAATATAATATAATTCTATCTCTTTTGAATATGGAGAATATACATCCAAATACAAACAAGACAGGCAACGCACTTATAACATAACATTAAGGCACACTCGTGCAACCACTGTTGCTGTGGAAGCACAATAAGTATTACATATTCTGAATGTGTCTGTAGCCTTATGTACACAGCAAGCAATGTGCATGCACCATATTGTCACCTGCGGCCTGCCTGGCTGTACCATATTTTTCCACATTATCTCATAAACGCCATGACTGTCGTTACTGAACATAAAATGTGTGTTTTGATTTTTACTACAACTTTAGTCTGAAACATTTCTCAATGTAAGAAGAATTCAGCAAGGTATGATCATAACTCTATAATGGTCTTCATGTAAAGTACCAGTTACTCTTGTCATATTTTAATGAACTTGACAGATTTTCAAAAAATACTCAAGTACCAAATTTCATAAAAATTTGTCCAGTGGGAATCGAGTTGTTCCATGTGGACAGACAGGCAGAATGAGAGGCAGACATGACAAAGCTGAAAGTCACTTTTCTCAATTTTGTGAACTTGTCTAAAAAAAAGTCTGTTTTAACTTTACTGTAAAGAGTGACAGCAAATAAGTGATAAGCAGGGTAGGGCTGTGGCTGCATGCCATCACAGTGTAAACATATCAACAATTCAATTCATCAAGAAAATAAAGACAAGATGAGGGCAGCAATATGGACAGTGCTCCACTGAAGGCAAAAATATCTGTGAGAGTAATCAAGACCCCTTTCTTGAAAAGATGA
>Ga0123357_10005667_pt1 | contig 15029 bp, 8 predicted proteins | sample TergutEmb28metaG_FD_89873 | JGI IMG/M metagenome (GOLD analysis project Ga0123357, IMG submission 89873) | Embiratermes neotenicus P4 segment gut microbial communities from Petit-Saut dam, French Guiana - Emb289 P4 | ecosystem: Host-associated > Arthropoda: Insects > Digestive system > Gut ...
AAAGTGTTCCCGTTACAGGCCCGGTGTGGCCCAGAGGGTGGGTAGAGGTATAGCTCTACTCTTCCATGACCGCGGCACTAGAAGGGGGTGAGTGGTCAGCAGCACGCCCCGGCCGTACTTTACCCCGGGGAAAGACCCGGTACCCATTTTACAGGAGGCTGGGTGGGCCCCAGTTCCGGTCTGGACGGGCGGAAAACCTCGTCCCCACGGGGATTCGATCCCGGACCGTCCTCCCCTTAGCTCAGTCACTGTACTGACTGAGCTACCCGGTCCACAGTTAAAAATATATTATATCAAAATAAGAACTGTAACAAAGTTTGTAGATCTAAGTGGCATGTATATTTTGTCCCCTAACTTTTGTTGCGTAACCAAATGAAATTTGATTTGATATTGATGGAAAATAGGGATTGGATTGAGTCGACAAGAACCAAAATTAAATTCGCGAGACAGATTTTAGTGTAAAGCCAAATATAAAATCCGTTTCCGCTTCTAACAAATTTTGTGTGTTCCTTCCCTTCCGCCGCCTTTTTCTTCTCTACCGCCATTTCTACTCTTCTTCCTTGCATCTTTTCTTTTACAGCAGAATGAGCAAGGTCTTTTTCTGTTCCTTCTCAGCTGATCTGTCCACTTTTTATGTGCCCTGTACCGCTCTTTCCACTTGATCCGTAATTGGCTATCGATTTTAAGGAGACTGACATGTTCCTAGTTCCTGTCGATTTCTGATTATATCGTCATTCGATCTCGTTGCTGGCAGTTTGTCAGCAGTACCCGTATACATAGCCTGCCTGTCTTGAAGTTTTCTTGTCATCCGTGAAAAGTTGTTAAAAGTATTTATCCAGTCAATAAATTTATTTATGTAACCATTTATTTTATGCCCTTTCCTTCTCCTTTTTCCTAAACAGTATATTTTGCTTGATTTAAAATTTGTTACTTCCACTCAGTTTATTTTCATCTGTTTTGCGAAGATCCTTTAAGAGGCCTGAAGTAAGAGGCATTGACGTTTCATTCCCCTTATACAGACTTGGTTTAGTAGTACTGTAACGAAAAGAATGTCGTGTGGTTCACTCAGTAGATCAATTCAATTTAGTCACAGTGTGCTATGATTGGTGGCTGAGGCTTCCTTCCTGAGCAGTGCGACTCAACCATAATGCGCCTGAATTATGTGTATTCGAAAGGTCTTTGAAATATCGATTCATTTTAGACCAATGCCCAGATAACAGGTGAAGTAATATTCTGTAGTTTATTTTCAGCTCTTCCCATTTTCATGATAATTACTCTGAATTAATGTAACCTAGGAGTCAACCAACCATCAAACAAATTAGACTTAGAACAAACTAACCTAATTTCACAAATTAATGTAGGCGATAAGACAATACTTAACAATCAATTCAAGCATGTAAGTTGCAGAACAGAGCCATAATCTGTTCGAAGTGAAAGACCGACCTCACTAATCATTCACCCCATGCGGCCTAACCGTTAACCTATCAATCAACAGCTCTGGCCAAACTAGTGCGGTTAACTTAATTAAAAGCCTTCCCAACCAACCACTCACATCATTTCGACTATCCGAATGGTCCAGACACTTTTAAAACCTAAACTCTTCGTGAGTTGATTTATCGCATTTTATCATGTGGCTTATTCCACATAGGTTGTGGAACGTAAGCTGTCCGCATGCTACAGTGAGTGCGTGTAGTTGTTACAGCAGTTTGCTTCAGCATAAGAGTGAAGGAAGGTGAAATCTTGTCATACATAACCTGTGTAGATTTTCTCGGGAGTGTTAAGGATTAGTTTGATGACTTCTAAGTATAGTTATAAGCAGCACTAGAGACCTTCAAGAGGTAAAGTTTTTCATGTACACGGCAGGAAGGCGTATAGGGGAAGTAGAGGTTTAGCTCCACTCACTCTTAACCTCGGCACTTAATGCAGTTGAATGGTCAACCTCGCTCTCCAGCCGTTTTCCCCTGGGAAATAACCCTGCTACCCATTATGTAGGGGGTGGATGGAGGGCAGGGCCGATCGGGACGTTGTGGAGAGCAGAAAAGTCACATTATCTTGCGCTGGCCGGAATAAAAACCGCGGGGCGCTTTATGTAATGTTAATTAAGTAATGCAAACATACGGAACGTAAACCTTGTCAGAAGCAGTGTTCTTGCGTTCTATTATGTCCTTAATGTATTTCCCTCATCTTGTGCCGAAAAAAGAAGAATGGCTTTTCAAGATGATAATGGGGTTTTGAGATTAAATTCTCTTCCCTTATTTGGACCCATGCATGTGATGGTATTCTTATTTACTTACCTTTTCGAAATCATTACACAGGTAAAGATAAAGATGTCTCTGTGCAGTCCACCTCAGCATGAGGTGGAGGGGGGGGGGGAATGGTTAGCTTCGCGCTCCGGTTGCTAAACCCCTGGGAAAGGAGATCCTGGTACCCATTGTGTAGAAGGCTGGGTGGACGCATCAGAAAGAAGAGGGATCTCTTGCATGTACCGGGAATGGAAACACGATTCCTCGGTCGTCCAGCCCATAGCTTAGGGACTATACCGACTACGCTGTCCAGGATCCTTCCGTAACGTCATATTCATGTTGAGAGCTGTTGGCGTTGTTGTTCACCGGTTTCTTGTGTATCCAGTTTGACAACAGTGTACGGGCAAAATGATGATCATCACTGCACGCGCAAAATTCAGAATTGCTTGTAAATTAGCAAAGGAAAAGAGCTCTTCTAAAATCTCATCTGCAAGCAGTGTATCCTCACAATATATGTTGGCCTTCCCACATTTGATGGAGGTTCAACATCCATTTGCATTACGATGTGATGGAAGTGACAGTCATTGTCATCATCACCTAGCGAAGTTTCCAGTGGCATGGTTTATTTTGAGAAAAATCCTTCCCATTCTCCGTCTTACAGAAGCCCTCCCTCACTTCATCTCTGTAAGTGAGGGAGAATAAATTATAAATTTAGTGGCTTCTTACACGGTTTAAGTATTCAGCGTCTTGCTTTGGTTTCGTATGTTGGAGTAGGGTGGCCTTCTCTCTTCTGAGAGATGTGTCAGAATGAATCTGTATCAGATACCTCTGTCGGAGCGATTGGCTTGGGTATGACGCTTCACTCTATTATGTCATTCTGGCCAGTACCCCCTTCGGTATGTTACTAGACCCTCTCCGTTCCGGGTAGCATGTAGCACTGTTCGAAGGATTAGGAGAAATGACGTGAGAACTAAGTCTGTTTCATCTATTCTACATAACAAAGTAAGCATTAGCCCACTTCCAAATACTGGGTACAGCAAATGCAAGCATCTATCGCCTAAATATACGAGTATACCTACGTCAGAGCGTCGTGTGAGCAGCAGGGGTATTAGTACCCACCATAAGGTAAAGTTTTACTGGGTACCTTATTGAGAACTGAAACAAACATGGCGATTTGCACAGAAAGGATCGCAAAATTTTTATTTAATACGCTACTCCAGTAGACATTGTAGTTCTTGTCATAGACAGAACACGAAAATGTCTGAAATTGCCCTTCTCCGGGCCGGTAAAAGAACCTGGTACTTTCCTATTAAGATGTGGGTAAGGCAGCCACTTTTTTTTTTTTTAAGACTGTGCTCCGGTAAAGCGACTGGATAGTTATTGATTCCACTCACGAAGTTCGCAAACTCTTTTGCAGTGGAAACTTGACAAACGCCCCTAGTTGTGATGAATGCACACGTACCGAGGGACAGAAATGAATGATGTAATTTTAGTGGTTTAATGTAGCTTTCTGTGTAAAGAAAAAAGGAAATTATGTTGGCGTTGGAAGAACATTATTTATCTGGTTGTAAAGTTTACTGCACTGCTGACCCTGTTCTGTTTTGTTTCAACTTGCGTTTTACTTAAAGTGTTCTTAGCTTTCAGAGCTGGAGAATGTACTGAAATTGGCTTAAGAGTAGCCAGCATTATTCAGTCGGAACGGATACTACAGGCAGTGTAGGAATAAGTATCACTCTTAGCTCCTAGATTTGTGGCACGTCTTTAACACATGGGTATATTTCACCTTCCCCATCTATGCTGAAAAAATTCGTCTCTTTTAAGGCTGTAAAGAATCATGTGTTTAATGTCGAGATGGTCAACTTGTTCGCAACAGCTTGCTATATATACTGATACAGACTTCGTAAGTTTGACCATGTAGAGAAATAATTTACTTAATTCTGGGTAGGCGGTAAGCAAAGGTAAGGAATACCAAAATGTGTTAAATTAGCGAGTGATCGTTGTTAACTGTAAGTCTGTGTTATTAAGCAAAATGTTGGATATACGAATTTAGAGAAGAGTCCCAAAATAAGTATTGTGCTATTTTACATTTCTCATTTCCTGCTTGTAAGCCTACGCGCCTATTACTGACAGGGGACAAACACCAATAAATGTAGCCTGCTATGCTGTATACTCTAAAATCGCGACCTTCAAGCGTGACCATTGCATATTTTCGTGAAGTGTATAAGAATACAGAAGGAATTACATTTAAGGTGCTGCACAGTTCAGTTAAAAGTTTGCTGTTTTTTTATATGTAATTTAACGATGCTGTCAATTGTCGGTGGTAAATAAGTGAATGAGTACGAAGCATTGGTGGTGTGATGCTGGAAGGAGAAATTATCTTGGGTCTGTCCCGATTAAAAACATGTCACACTGCGACCTTGTCCACTACATGTCCCTCATAGGGTAGCCTGGGATATCTTTCCTTTTGCTTTTTCTGAACTTCTTATACGTTTGACAACCTCTTCAGAATGTTACCCACAACAGTTGTGGCCACATATTTTTGAATGGAAGTAGTTTGCGCAGGGACATGACGTGAAATCTCACGTTGCCTCTTATCTCTCCCTGTAGTCTTTGCTGTAATGTTTAAGAAAATTTAGCATTAGAAACTGTTAAGAATTTGCCATTTTGTAATAGGAGTTATTCTTGTACATTGTCCGTTGTAAGAATAAGAATGATGCATTTACGACGTTTCATACATTGGCACTATTTACATTTCCTATACTTTTGTATGTTTTTATAATATGCATATATTTATGTCTTTGGAATTGGACTTTGTTAAAACAATCCATAGAACGGGATGCTTGCCAGCTGTCACAAATCTTTAGAGGCATAATAGTCTCGGATATTTGTGCACCACGTCAGTGATTAATTCTCGAGCTACTTAGTGACACGTTTTAAACTGCATGGGGTATTCATCGTCACAAAGCTATGAGAATGAGAATGACGAATTGGAAACAATCGGGAGGGAGTGATTGTGGAGCGACATGTATTACTGGCCCAGAATGCGCCTGAGTTAACTGATAAGCCAAGAAGCATCTCCGTCATGACATCTTCTGTCTATCGAGAGGCCAATCCGGGACCACCTTTGTACCAGCAGGATTACTGACCACTCTTCCACGATTTTGGATGACACCTTATTCAAATGCATAGGTTTCACGACCCGAGGCTGCGAATTTAAGGGTTGAAGATCTGAAAGGACAAAACTCGAAGTTGTGCGGCTGGATGGCTGTTCGTGAGAGATTATTTCTGAACTCCCAGTCGGATTGGATGGAGTAACAGCTGAGAATGCACGCTGAAATAACTGAGCTGCTAACACACTGCCAGCCTTTCCTCTTGTTGGTCTCACTTATTCTTGCACCCGAAGAAGATCGCAATTGAGAGAGAGAAAGAGAGACACAGAGAGAGAGATGCGAATGCAGTCAGAAAGAGTACTTCACACAAATTAAGAACGGGTGTGTAAGGAAAGGCAGTGCTATGGAAAGTAGTTGGACCGGAATGAAATATAATAGAAGGTGGAGGAAACTACAAAGTGAAACCAGTTACAAAGAACAGAGGATATGAGAAGATTAGAGTCGATCAGTTCCTCGAGTTAATCCTGGCCTTTTATGGAGCTCATAAATGTCATGTTCGTTATCACAAAATCCTGCTGCAAGACTCCGGCCCAAAATGCAGATTAGATATGAATTTGCGCGTAATATCGTCCAAATGGCGAGCTTTTTGAACCCACTCTTCTATGTGTGGGTATCTCTTGACCAACATAGGAAGGACACTGTATTCTCGACTTTATTGGTTATAGATAGTTAATTATTTTTGCTGTCTGGATGTCATTATGAACACAATCTGTGTGGCCTGTTTCTTAAGTTTCACCACAAAGAACACTACGCAGTACCTTCATGTTTCTTTTTCTAGTTTTCTTAAAGAGAAGCACTCCAATAATATTATATATTTTTCACAATTTATGACCGTAGAGTGCTGTCTTTCCTTCAGTGGAATGCCATTGGTGGCGTGTTGTGGTCGAATGACGTCTTATTGTGCGCTTCCTTCACAAGTTCGCAGTTCTGTAATGTTTGCACTGATAATATGGGGAATTTAAGCTATTAGAAAATGAGGTAACTTACATGACATTATGCATACTGACTTTCAGGCATGCCTGTTATTGTTTATGTTATTTGTGTGATTGAGTCAGAGAGCGGCAGACTGACTTACCCTGGTCATTAGTATTTTCCGAAGAAGTAAGAGTGTTCTGAAGCTGAAACGAAGCCCTAAATAAGAAGCAGGAGTTCGAAGAAGAAACAGGCTTCTAAAGTACAACAAGGGTTCTTATATTAAAGCTTTTTCCAAACAAGGAATATGGTTCCGAGTAAGAAACAGGGCTCTGAAAAACGATAGCGGTTCTCCCAGAATCCTGATAGAAATATTCTCGTATCGTAGTAATTTTGTCACTAATGACAGTTCGTTTTTGTAAACGCATTCGGATTAATTGGAAAAAATATACTGCTGGATAATCAACTCGATCTTAAATTTCATTTAAATGGCTTTCAGCTGATATAATTTAAGTGGATCACAGACATACAAGCTAAAAAAGCGTCACTCATAAAGTATATCAAGAATTTGACCTCATAGTCATTTAATCAATATCCATTGCGAACAATAGGTATACTCGATTAGAATATTGTTTTGCTGTTGGGCATTACCTTTCACTTGCTTTTACGCAGAGTGAAATTTAATTTTTAGTCACATACTGTAACACGTATGTCAGTATGTATGTCCGTGAGTTTTGATCTTGCTAATTAAGAGGAGGGATAATTTTATTTCCGCTGTACTATATAACTGACTCAGGTTATTTTTCTTCTATTACCGTTTGGTTGCGGTGTGCTTTGCGGCTGGAATCCTGTTTTGTTGAAGTCGTGCAATAGTTCATTAAGGTTTTGACTGCTGGACCACATTACAACGCAGGTATGGATATGCATTCACTGTCGGTAGTATACTTTCGAGCGTAACATTCTCCGATTGCGTCGTATTTGTAATGGCTGGTTGTAAGGGAAGGAACTAGCAAAACTTGGCATTAAATATTTATTATTTTTATTATTATTCATTAATTGTAAAGTAAAGGTGCCGTTTACTGTTTAATTTTTGTCTGTCGTAATGAGATAAACAGTGTGTGAGTGCAGGGCCAACGTAACCATCACATGAGGTGAGCTGAGTGATCCCGCAATATCGGATCTGTGAAGTAGAAAGTAACTAAAGGATGGAGAAAATTCCAAAATTAGGAGCTTCATAATTTGTAATCTCTAGAGAATATGTTTATAGTAAAGAAATGAAGGACGGTTTGATGAAAGAGGCATGTACCAAGCCTTGTAATTAATTTATAGCTGCAAAGTGTAGAGGACTGGGCCAAAGGTATAGATGCGACGTTTCTGTTAAGCTGGATTTAAAATAGCTGTAATTTAAGGTTGTGGAAAGGATTAACTACCTCCCTCTCAGGCACTGTGAACACGGTTCTGCACTGTCGGGTTCCATAAGGCGAGAGCAATTTCTCGGCTATTTAATCGATCCAAGAATCTGTTCCATGAAACTGTATATTCTACGAAGCCAGCCGTCCTTGCACTGCACCACGACGTGCCATAAAATTAACTGAAAATCGTACATAAAGTGAATTCTTTAATATAATATGCGTAATAAACTGGGCGGTAATGAGAGGGTGGAGATTGGTAATTTCGTGTTGATAGATTAATGGCTTATTTGAAGGTATTGTTTCGGAATTCGTAGACAGGTAATGAGTAAATCGAAAGACTAACTTAATCAAAACGCGATTCCAAGTGGCACACCACAGTTAAAGTGTAACAGAATAGGCGATGGTGGTGGTAATGACGGATTGTATGGCAGTGCTTATGGGGACAGTGTACGCGGTGGTGGTTTTGTTTTGTGGAATGTCACCACTTCTAATCTGATAGATATATGCCGACGTTTCAAAGGAATCTGCTTCCTCCATTATCAGGTACTTCTGACTTATCGGTACATACTGGATGTGGCTGTTAGGTAAAGAGATTGGCTTAGCAGGATTATTTTATTCATAAACTTGCTGTATCTACATATTATTTCGTCACAATAATTTCCATCGGAAGCTACACGCGGCTCCATGCAAGGCCTGGAAGTATCATTTTAACTAATTCTGTGAGAGTGTTTTAAGTCTCGTCATACACGTCACGTAATAAATTGAAGGTATCGGTGGCAGTTCTTTTAATTTCTCCGGATATCTATTGTTGATCAGTTTCGAAACAATATTACTAGAAACTGCGTCAACTTAAGACAGCGTGTTTTGGTACACTTCAGTGGGAAGGTTGAGCGGTGGCAAGTTCGCACTCATACCTTTGTGATCAACGGCCCGGGTCAGGAGCTGCGCGCGCAGTCTCGTTATTCAATAACCACACTTCGCATCTGCCGGCCCTTAGTCTCACATACCAAAAACCTCCATTGTCACAGCTGTATAAATCTTACTCGCTACGTTTTGTTAATGATCATGTGTTTGGTGTGTAACGTTGTCGATGATGATGTGGATGATGATTTGATGAAGCGATTTCAGTAGGCCCATCCCGTACATCGAGCATGAACTGGAAATTGAAGTGCTAGAACAGTTTATCTGAAAGCGAATGATTGACGACGACTCGTGGCTTGGCAGAGCAGGGCACGCGCGGCTGTTAAGTGTTCGATAAAGGAGTGGGCCTACTGCAGCCAGGCAATAAACATGGAGCAGCAAGTGGCACATAAATCCTGAAACGGTTACGCTGATAAGAGCAGTCGTGTTGCGAGAGATTGCTGCTCATTACATTGGTTCTTACTGCCTATTAAATGTATGGCACAGAGGCATATCAGGCGTTGTTCATATTATATAGCGTGTGAGACGTAGGCATCATGCGCGATAATCAGGCAAAGGGAAATGATAGACGATGTATCAGGCGTTCATAAGGACCACCGATGGTAGAATTGGGGCGATGTGTGAGACATAAACAGTAAGGATGTGCATTAGGCTTATATGTGAAATGTACGTACTACATATGTAATAGAACTGACAATAATAGAATGGAAACGTCATATGTCAGATAGGGGTAACCATACGTCATATGTCAGATTCCGATAACAATACGTCATATGTCAGTTACCTGTAACGATACGTCATATGTCATACGGGTAGCGATACGTCACATGACATATACCGGTAACGACACGTCATATGTCATATACCGGTAATGATACGTCGTATGTCAGATACCGGTAACGATATGTCGTATGTCAGATACCGGTAACGATACGTCATATGTCATACAGGTAGCGATACGTCATATGTCATACGGGTAGCGATACGTCATATGTCAGATACCGGTAACAATATGTCGTATGTCAGATGCCGGTAACGATACGTCATATACCAAACGTAAATAGTAAAGATGTGTGTGCGCCGAACAGTTACTAAATACAGTACGTCAGGCACCAGTGCTAAGGGTAAATAATATTGCGTAAGGCACGTGTCGTGTGTTCGTGTTTCCGGCCACGTGTTTGTCCCTTTAGCTAATCACCTGCTCACCAAAACGGATGTATTGACAGCTATTTACATTATCTGGGGTTTAATTTTGGTTCGTTTCAGTCACTTGCAAAAGTCATACAATCTGCATTCATATCTGCACCTTATGTTTGACACATTGTTATGTAGCTCACGGTTGATATGTGAAGCAGTACAAGAATCACAGGTCATATCTCCATACGTTGTTGTGTATAGTATTTGTTGCGTTAGGGTCAGTCGTAAATGTGGGGGTACTAAGTTTCTCCGAAACATTGGTACTTTTTTTTAACAGGCCGTACTGCTTCACGTCTCTGATGATACTCTTCAGCGGTCAGAAACCTCTTTCAGTAAAAGAATGCGAGTTCAAATGAATTATGTAAATTATCAATGAATGAAAGTGTGAAGTACGTGGATGAGTGATCCAGATTCTTTATTTCTGTGTTTTAGACGGATAAATGTTTTAGATCTATTTGAGGACGCAATTAATTTTGGTGATATAAAGGGGTTATCAACTTTTCAGAAGCATCAAAATGGTATATTAGCAAGAACCAATTATCGTCTATGATTTTTGAAGCAGAATGAACTCATGAGATTCCAGAGCATTCCACTGCGTTTCCTACAGACACACACACGCACGCACACACACACACACATTAGTCTTGGCGTCTGAAAAGAGGACGAAATAAAAAGCAAGAAATAAGGAACTTCATATTTCTTCGGTGGGTCAGTGCATGGCAGTTAAGCTGAAAGTTAATTGATCAAACGGCGAAGGAAGGGAACGGTGAAGAAAGGAGCTGGAAGACGAGCAAGAGGCTGTAATCTAATGAAATGGGCTGGAATTCGTGGAGGCTGAATGTATGCACCCGCTTATGTATTCAAGCTCCAAAATTTATGGTTTGTTACTTCTGTAATTTTTTCACCTATATATTTTTAAGCTGGCTTTCGCTGTGGAATTTGTTAGTAGACGAATATAGGACAAAGCAGTTTAGGTCTTAAGGGTTTTGTAACTTCAAAACTCGTGGATGGCTTACTTAAGTATCTCGAAGAAGATAAATCAAATTTCTCTTCTGTTATTATTTTACCTTATGTTAGGTTATTTCTTTGTTTTAAATCTGTCTCGTCAATTTTACTTTTAAAGGCAATCAGCAGGCTGTATTTGGAAGGAAATTGTCAAATTACTTGTTATTACGAAACATGTTTAGCGCCCTAGTGCTTGGGATGACTGAGTATAACGCACGTTTAATTATACATATATATGCAACATTGTGAATAAGTAACTGATAGGGTAGCATGAGATTGGATTGCTGTTTTTAAAAGTGTTAAAAGACACAAAACTGAGTGACCCTGAAGTGGGTCCACCCCCTTTGCCGATATCCTTATGCGCAATTGTACTTATATTCACTAGCACTAGTAAATGCCTACACTCTAAACCACAACATTTAAATCTTTGTTAGAATTTCGTTGTCTTAACATGGCCTGGCCTTTCCAGTATTTACCGTGTTCAGCTTGTAAGAAAATGGAAGTCCGTAACGTGTCGCAATATAAGAACACAGCTAAAGAGAGGATAATGTTTCTGCTCTTGTGTATGGATCCAGTTTTGTAATATTTAAAAAAATGACAGTTTCTACTAACGATCCTTGGAAACAATGTGGAAAAGTAGATCATTGATAAGTTCCGTATGTCATTAACTGTAATGAAAAATAATGGACACTTTTTTACGGTCTGAAAAGGTTATATTGTTTCTCGACCACACTAACATAGCCTTTATCTCCCTTTGCCTTGTGATTCCACAGACAGCCATAAAGGGCTTTGGTGTACTTCCCTGAAACGCATGAAAGGGGGGTTTCCGTTTGTGAGGTGAAATTCCGACAAGGATACAATTTATCGTATCTGCTGTGTTTAAACGAGAGATCTACAGGCAATAAGACTTCACTAATTATCTAACTTCATACTGCTACATCTACTCTAAAAAGATGATAGGTATGTAAATGGTAAGGAATTCACTGCTGTATATAGAATGCCAAGGTTCATTAGCTATTTATTTCACAAGAGTTCTTATTCGATTTTCCCATAAACCGGTTGAATATAGTTCACTACTTCACGCAATTCAAGATCCGTTTTAATACTATTCCCTTATCTGCGCCGGGTATCTAAAGGAGTATCTTCCCTTGACATTTTAAAACGAAACTTTACAATTCCATTTGATATTAATTTCGTCATGCATGTTAATGTCACTTCCATCTCCCCAAAAGTTGATTCAGTAACTCAGCAGCCGTATTTGATGAACCAAAAACTTTACGAGACGCCAGTGGTGTAATTTTCTTAGCCTCCTCTTACCTTCTGTTTCGTAGAGCCATTTATTTTCTCTCCACTGTACTCTCAGATACTACCAATATATCCTGTGGTACATAACAAGCTTATGACTCTGGGTAAATGACCAACTTGATGCACAATTACGTTATATAATACGTTTGTTATTATAATCCTGTATATGTTTCGAGTAACTCTGTGCTCATCATCAGGAGGTCAAATTGTGTTAATACAGCATCTGGTATAGTATTCTCTGTAAGTGACCGTCCGGTGTGCACACCGGACGGTCACTACAAAGCAGCAAATTGCTATTATCACGTAGCAAAAACTTCATGTCTAATTTTACAGAAAAATGCTACTTAGTGATTAACATAGCAAAGTAACTGGATAGCCTGCCGGTATCGCACGTGCTGTCCACGTGACCAAGGGTGAGGTAATAAATTTTGTAGGAAGGTCACACTATGTGTGAAATAATTAATGGGAGTCGAGTCAAAGTGCAAAACTAGATAAGACGCATATTAAGAAATAAATGTCCATACATGCAAGTAAATAAATAAACGCTCAAAGAAATTACTTAGTTTTATGACTGGCCTCATTCTGTTATTAAAGTAAGATCAGTGCGCGGGCCGCGTACAACGAATTGGCGGAACGCTCGTTTGAGACACCTGATCTAAGATGCAGAGTTTCTTTAACGAAATACAGAGTGTCTAGCTGAAAGAGGAACTGAATCTTGAAATCTACAATCCTACTCATAAAATCTACATCAACCATCTGTATTTTGTTGTATAACTTAGAGCCTGGACCCTGCCGGCTGGCCATGCGCTGTAAGGCTTACGTCTGCAGCCGCTGGTTTGCTGGATGGCTGGTTCGAATTCCGCTGGGGGCATGGTTGTTCGTCTGTTATGTAGTTTGTTGTGTAGTTAGCAGCTTCTGTGCGAGCTGATCCCGCGTTCAGAGGAGTTCTACCGGGCGTTTCTGCGTGTGATCTAGAAAACTCACAACGGGGCGGCCTAGGACCGAGTTGGGCTGTTAATGCTACAGAATAAATGGATTAACTCATGATAGGGCAGGTGTTTGAAGTAGCATCCTTCAACTGTCAGACGTGATTCACACTGGTGAACAGTTTATAGAAAACTGTTGAAGTTCTGGTCTAGAAACTGTCGATTGCTGGCGCGGGATTTAAGTTCGTCGTGTGCCTTTCGTTGTGTGTGTGTGTTTGTGGTTGTGGATTGTCCTAGTACGCATTGTCTTTCAAAGTCTTCCACAAGAAATAGTCACGTGCCTTCAGATCGATGGAACGCGTAGGTCCGAAATGACGGGTAATTATTCGATCTCGAAGAATGTTAACGTAACATGGCTATCGGATTTTTTGGACTGATGGGCAAGTGCACCATCTTGCGTAAAGAACTCGTATTCGTTCTTATCGTCACTTAAAAATTTTGAAGAAATTCCTCTAGAATTTCTCCAGTTCATCCTTCTGAATACATTTTGTCTGAAATGATGTGGGTCCAATTCTTCTCACACTGACATCACACATTACTCCAACTTCACACGTCTGTTTTCAATAAAACCATGCCTCATCTGTAAAATAAGTTAACCACGGATCTGCTTCACCGCTAAACACAGATTCGCAGAACGGGCTACAAAAACGTACCCTCGCAACACATTATGCTTACTGGAGTTTTTTTCTGAACTGTAAATTTTTATCGTTTCAGCCGATGCGATTTTATGACAGCCGGTACACATGATTATGACATGCCATTTTCGTGTGATAACCCTCTTAATGTTTCCATACATACGCTTTTAATTGTGATCGAGTGCCGTATAATGTTTATACTGAAAGAACACGCCATATGTGATGTCATTTCATGATTAACAAGGAGCCACTCGTGCTGGGAATGATTTAGTTGTCGAATGATAGGGTTCCGCTTTCGGCTGGATTCCCTGTGCTCTGATATCTGTTATGAGGGAAAGAGTCCTCCTATCAAAAAAGCGATTAATTTTACAAGACTCGGTTTATTGAAGTGTTTTTGAACGCTTGTTGGATGATCTTGATAAATACATTTATCAGAACAAACGAGGCGTAACAAATTCTCAAGTGTTACTACTTGTGGCAAGTTGATTATTTTCTTCTAAAAATAATAATGGTAATGTTTTTCTCACGAGGGTATTTGCTACATTTTATTCTTTGTTTTTTTTTTGTGCCTAAAGAGAATGAAGGCAAATGCACAAAACGCTACAGTGAAAACCGCTGTGTGTACGTCTGAAAACCTCCCTAGTTTGTATTTAATTTACATTTGTTTAGTAATTCTGTAAACGGAACATGGAGATAGAAAGAAATACTGCGCTTCTTAACGTCTTACAGAAATATTTTCGGACCGTTGGCCCCTGGAACTCCTGATCCTGGTCTACATCCATTATGCCTCGCACAGTCTGTCCATGTTACGGTCATTCACCACGCGACTGATATATTTGCTCGTCATTAAAACAGAATTTTCCTAGATAGAAACAGAAGAACAAGCAGGATTTACGGCGGGTCGATCTACAGTTGACCGTATATTTTAAGGCAACTGATAGAAAAAAAAGATGGCTGTAAATCATCCACTACACTTATTATTTGTAGATTTAGAGAACGCATATGACAGGGTGCCCTTGGAAAACTTGTGGAAAGCATTAGAATACTACAATATTAAGAACAGTATCATTAAGGCAATAAAGAGATTGTATGAAAACTCTGTTTCCAAAATTAAAATTGAGAAACAACTTTCTTCAGGATTTTATATAACAAAAGGACTACGACAAGGATGCAGTTTATCACCCACTTTATTTAAAATATATATTCAGAATGCTTTAGAAAACTGGCAGAAGAAATGTGCAAA
>Ga0123357_10005668_pt1 | contig 15027 bp, 6 predicted proteins | sample TergutEmb28metaG_FD_89873 | JGI IMG/M metagenome (GOLD analysis project Ga0123357, IMG submission 89873) | Embiratermes neotenicus P4 segment gut microbial communities from Petit-Saut dam, French Guiana - Emb289 P4 | ecosystem: Host-associated > Arthropoda: Insects > Digestive system > Gut ...
ACTTCGCATCCCAGTGTACAATATCCCGTCTCCATTACAAGGACCACATGACTGAATCAGTGCAACGAAATAATACTGGTTTATTGTGAGAATTGCCCAAAACACACAAATACACTGTGGGTACAGTGTACGTGTACACTCTGTGTCAAGGTCGGATTTACATGTATGTGTTTAAAACTGTGCTTTATGTTGTTAACAGGCGTACATAAGGAAAGTCAACGCCATTACACTAAAGGATAATGGATTAAATTATGGACTCCACCCATATCTAATATTAGCATCGGAGTCAACGCAGTCTAGCATAAAGTAAAGCTTTAGCCTGCAGCCCGGACACTACTCCAGACTAACAGCACCTAAACTCCAACCTACAGCTAACCAAGAATGAAACGACCAATGTGGTAATCAACATCCTAGTCGCGAGCTCCTGATGATGGGCATAGTAATGCCCGAAACATGTTGAGACTATTAGAAGTACAATAAAATATCAAGTGGCATCTAGTTGGTTTTTTATTCTTCAGTTATCACAATGAACGGTCCAACAAACATAAAAAACGCGCTGTAGTCTGTGAGTGACGGACAATCGCAAATAGCACATTACCAAACACATATAACATGGTATAATACACTATACAAGCCATCTATTACAGCTAAACGGTTCTCCCCTGCAGTTATTGACAAGCTACTGGACGATGTTCTCCATTCGCTAAGCAACATCACAGAGCACCTCCACACTACACTCTCCGGGTTCTCAATACAATGGAATATAACCAACTAGAGAAAAGCCCCCTTAAATCACGACAGTAAAAACCACATATTTTCAATTCTTACTTTTCTTGCATATAACGTTTTGTTGTCCATTATTAAGTACCCTAAAGCATTAAAGCCGTATTAAATTTTACTGTAAATAAATATGGACGATACGGAATTCATTTTCAGAAACGCGTAGACTGTAATACCAAATGAAGATAAGCAACTTTTTATTCTCCGTATTAAAACTGCAGTTTGTTTAAATGAACAAAATCTGAACGAATGTTGCAAAACAACTCATTGCTTGGGAACCCGTAATCTATAAGATCATATTCGTAGCACCTAAATACTTAAAGGGGGTTCGCGGTATTGCATTTCCTTGAGGCACTGTGCTAAAACTGAGGGGTCATTGGGATTTTTCACTGACTTAACCCTTCCGGTCTCAGCGTGTGCTGGGTCGACTCAAACTCTAACAGAAATAAGTACCAGAACTATCTCCTGTATCTCCTGGTGGGGTGGGGGTTAAAGGCGACCGGTGTGTAGTGCTGACAACCTTGTCACCTTCCATGTGACGGTTGTTTAGAAGTTCTGAAAGTCTCAGCCTCCTGAAGCTCTAATATCCTGCCGAGACTTGCAGTGGGATACCTTTACCTTTAAATATTTGTACTTTAAAAAATTGACTCACAAAATGTGTTGTGTAGCCGGAAATTATTGTATGTAATTGCAAATACGCAGCGACTTTTATGCTGAATACAACGAACAATTTCTTCATTGTAACAGAGACATATAGCATTCGGCTTAACGAGTCGATACAGGTTGGACGGTCCGGGGATCGAATCCCGGTGGGAGCATGATTTTCGCCAACCGTCCAGACCGTCCCTGGGACCCACCCAGCCTCCTGTAAAAAGGGTGCCGAGTGTCTTTCCCGGGGGCAAAACGTTCGGTGCATTCCAATTACTACCCACCCCATCTAGCACCGAATTTAAAGAAAGAGTAGAGCTATATTTCTGCTCCACTTTTAGGGCTTCGTCAAATGTTTTGGGGTGGACTTTAACAGAAACGTACTCTTTTCAGTAAGAGTTTAGGATCTGGTTCTTTGTTGTACTTATTCGAACACGGGCTTATAAAAATGACTTCTGTTCTTCTTATGTTATTAAGACAATAAAACAAGACAAATCAAGTTATTATGTTTCATGAAAATTCCAATGTTTATTGCCATTTATATTCTAGAATTAATAACAAATTTGTGTCTCTTAGAAACAAAAATGTTAGGTAGAATACTCCGTTGTGTTAATGTTTTATGGAATATAGAGGGAATAAGGACAATCACATGGAAAGGGGATGAATGAATCCATCATATTTATACTCAGGATAAAAGAGAACAAAAAAGGTGGGAAGATATGAGTATTTAACCCGATTATAAACGATCAGATACGGAACAGTTCACCTTCCACAAAACAATGCCATTCTCCCGTTACTTCTTATGCAAATATAAGTGGAGTGTCAACCAATGATAACACTGGAGCACGAATTGGAATGTCCTCGAAAATACTGCACTGGCAGAGGAAAGTAAGATAGATCTATACCGGTATTCACTGCCGTATTTTTTAGTTTTCATAAATGGATAGCGGACTGTAAAATTTATGCAGCTGTGCAAAGCCCGATCATTAAAAAAAAAGTTACAATGAAAATATTCTTATAATTCTTTACACCTAAACAAAATTAATACGAAACAAGTTCGCATCACATATTTAGTTACTTACTCCATGGTGCAGAGTCCTTCTTGAGAAGCTAACTGGTTTGCAGCTAGTCAAGAAATTCCCCGAATTTCACGGAACCCGAAGGTTCATTACCGCACTCACAAGCGTCCGCCACCTCTCTGTATCCTGGGCCAGCCCAATCCAGTCCATATACCCACATCCCACCTCTTGGAGGTCCATCCTAATATTATCCACCCATCTACACCTAGGTCTCCTTAGTGGTCTCCTTCCCTCCCGGTTTCCCACCAAAACACTATACGCCCCCTCTCCTCACCCATACGCGCCACATGCCCAGACCAACTCATTCTTCTAGATTTTATCACCCGCAAAATATTGGGTGAGGGTTACAAATCATTTAGCTCCTCGTTTTGCAATCTCCTCCATTCCCCTGTTACCTCGTCCCACCTAGGTCCAAATATTCTCCTCAACACCATATTCTCAAACACCCTGAGCTTCCTTTCCTCCCTCAATGTCAGCGACCAAGTCTCACACCCATACAAAACAACCGGCAAAATTATATTTCTATATATTTTGATCTTTAAATTTTTGGATAGCAACCTAGAAGACAAAAGATTCTGCACCGAATGATAGCAAGCATTTCCTAACCTCAATCTGCTTTTAATTTCTTCTGGAATAGATTTTGATGTGTTAAAGTTGTTCCCAGATATGTAAACTCTTCCACCCTCTCGAAGGTACTATTATTAATCCTCACACTGTGATTTCGTCCTGCATTCTGGTCTCGAGACATACAATAATTCATTGAATTTTAAGTTCTTTTCTGAGGAGTAAACCCGTTTAACCATCGAAACACCGGAATTAAAATAACTGATAGCTAAAAATTCAGTTCCTACCTCACAGAAAACTCTCTGCTTTTGCTTCTGTTATTTTGTTTGGCGAAATAATCGCTGTTGATTGTGGAGTTGATTAAGAAATATAAAACGAAATTTTATAACGACACATTATTTACAGGTACAAAAGTCAACAGTATATCATAACAACTATGCGTGAAGACGTTAAGCTGTTGCCAGCGAAATTACATGATTACACGGGAACAAATAATCATCGCCCGAAGTTAGGTCGCAGGGGGTTCCGAGACCAGTGAGTCTGGTCGCGACGGACTTTTCCATTCACTCAGTCTTCAACTGGGGAGGATGATTCCAAACAAATATTTTAACGAAACATTTGTATGTTCACACTCGTGATAAATTTACAAACAGTTTGATATCTGACAAACGAAAGACAATTCAATATTGAGGCAATTTTTTCGAACTGTGAGTCATTGTGGTGTTCATCTGCAATGTCTAACAATACAGGTAACACGAGGAATTCAAGCACTGGATTCGGGGGGACATATCTTGCTCTCCTACAAAATTTCTTAATTGTAGCAAGCGTCCTCTTAATTCCTTGCATAGTTTTTGCTGCTCCCTGTTCGTTCGAAACGTTATCCTTCAACGCTGTGATGCAAGTTTCACTGAGTCCAAGCCCCTCGGTGCATTTCGAACAATGTGATCCACTTCTCAGTGTCAGGCTCAGCTTCCTTTGCTTTTCCATGGGCGATTTGCATAAGAATGTCAAGAAAACTGTCGAGCGTGAGATCTTGATTGTATGAGTTTATGAACTCGAAGAAATCATCAGCATCGTAATATATATGAATCAGCACGCTTGGCTTAATGAGTTGGGTCTGGAGGAGGAGAAAAGAAAGACTTTCGGTCGGGGTATTATTGTAAAATTATTAATGTATTCGTTGTTTAGGATTACCAATACCCATGAAAGCTACATATTAATAAAAAGGGTCCATTTATTATTATTATAATTATTATCTTTACTTTTATTATTATTGGGCATTACTCAGATTTCGCAATTATTAGTATATGTAATACACTGTCGCAAGTTTGTTCGTAATTCGGAGTCATAAGTTATTTTTTCTTAAATAACTATATTTGAAAAGTAAAATTTACTGCATTTGTAAAGGGGTGCTGTAATTGAAATTTATGGAGCCTGTGAACTAAATAAGTGATAATAATTTATAGAGGTTTTAAGTATTAACAAGACATACAAGAAGCAATTTACACAGCATCATCTTTATGAAAGAATTTCCACTGTTAAATATTCAGCACGACTAAAATTTCCGTGCTAAAATTTTCCATCCTCATTATTACACTTATACATATTCGTAATATGTACAAATTTTGTTAGGTTTGCGCTGGCCATTTGTTTTAGGAAATCTATAAAATAATTTTGACTTTAACGTAGAATATATTTATAGATTTTTTGAACCAAAGTTGAATTTTATGCTTCCCTTAATACAGACGAAAACCTGAATCAAATTAGTACCTTCAGGGATAAAACTGTGTTTACTAAAATTACCTTCGCATTATGCATTCATTTTAGGATCTCCAAAAACTAAACAAAACTAATTATTCATAAGGTAATCGCAATAAAGTTTCTGAATTTAACTTTAAATAGAGTCTGTTGTTGAAATCTTCCAATTTGCAATCACATTTAACGTAATTACAGTGCAGCAGACTGACGAAGGAAGAGACTCATCCATTAGTCCAAAGGAGAGGCACTCAAACATGCAATGACATCTGGTGGAGAACTTCAACATCTGCACAAACAACATTCGAGTTCGACGTAAACAAAGAAGCTAAACTGTAATCTAATTACTGTATAAAGTTTTGTCTTCATTCCTAGATCTTAGTTTGTTTCTTGTGAAATCATACAGACGCGGTTTTCCTCTCCTGAACATAAATCGTTTTTTTTTCCCAGTGCTGGCACAAATGACTACTACTAATACTAACATTTTAAGACATATACAGTACTCTTTCCTATGAAATTTTAATTTCACTATTTTACTGTTGCATTAATGTTACACGCAACTGACTACTTGGAGAATAACGAGTCAATATTCAGTGCGTTGTTCGTCAGGTTCATACAGAATTAATGTTGAAACGGTACGTAATTGTTTTGATTCCGGACACGAGGCACTCCTGAAACTTAAATTTATAAATAATTCTTGAATATGCATTTAGTTATGTTAATGAGAGGTATAGTTGGGGCCACACATTAGCCTATGCCTTACTGTTTAAATTAGTTTGAGTTTGCTTTTTCTTGAATAGAAATTAGTTAAAAGATCAGTTTGTGAATCCTGCGCCATTGTTGAAAATTAGCAGTTTAGAGAGAGAGAGAGAGAGAGAGAGAGAGAGAGAGAGAGGGAGAGGGGGGTCAAAATTCTTGTAGAAAGGGATGAAATTTCAAAGTGACCCACTAAATTCTGTTTTCTTTTCCCCTGGAAAGTGCCCTGAATTTATGTGCTATTTCAGCAAAAAAAAAAAAGTTCAAACGAAATGGGTTGAAGCGTTTATGGAAAAAGTACTGAAAGATGTTCTTCCCGAACACAGCAATATTCCTGAATCACGTCGTGTGTGTTGAAGTTGCCATTCGCTTTGAATTGAGCCTTGTGAGAAAAAACGGGCACATAAATTCCTTAGTACAATTTAACTGTAGGCTACAGAGCAAACTGTAAATCTGATTGCACAGATTCATTTTCTCGCAAATGTGATTCATTGTGTTGTATGTAATGAGATACTGAATTCACTGTGTACATCAGTCTGCAGACTTGAACAAGGAATGGTTAGTGGTGTGGACGTACATGTGTGCTTGAAAAATATTTAAGTTAGTATCAGTCCATTCAAGCAACAGATTGTGATATTAAGTGAGCTGTAAACTACTGGGCAAGAAAATAAAAAAAAAAAAACACACATTACTGGCAACACAGAGTGAATAACTATGTCTTCCCTCAGCTGCAGTTTCTTTGCACCTTCCATTCCCCTAATTATTCCCTAGAGCAAAACGGTTTAACCCTTTAAAGACGAATGACAGACCGCTGTATTTAAAGATCCAGCCCGTACCGCGCTGTAAACTCTTTTCAACTCGGTAACAAAAACCAATCAGTTTATGATATAAGTGGCACAAGTCGCTGTTTGTTCTCAGATAAATACAAAACACATAAATACAGTGTGAGCAGAGCGTACAGTTGTTGAATGTTAAACTGTTGGTGCATCACGTAACTAGTAGGCTTTAAAAGGTTAAGTGAATGAGCTAAAACGTGTAATGACAGGACTGTGGGCTCCTACACAGCAGGGTACGTCACAACAGTGGCGACGGCTTGTTGGTGTTGATGGCTGCAGTATGTTACATAATATAGGCAAGTCTGTTCAAAATTGACTAAATTTGTTCTCTGGGATGCGACGCCGTGTAGTCTGGTGTCATTCTATGGAATTTTAGAGAAACATGCTTTATCCAACTTAAGGGTAGCAAAATCAGTTAGAGACTACACTGAAGATGGAGACCGCAAGTTCTCCCTAAAACGTCCTTACATTGTTACCAGATTACAAGGTGATAAAACAAAGAAGACAGGATTCTTCACAGTTACAGTCGTAAAAAATCATTATCTCTGGATTATCAAAGTTCTCTTGCAAGAAATTTATAAGCTAAAATATTTTTTATCCTCTCACTTTACACTTCCGAAATGCCAGTTATTAATTCAGGTTATTCTTGGAATAAATTGCAGGACAACTAAGATAATGAAACTATTTTATTTGTTACAAAAATTTTACGTACAGGGTGTATCCGATAGTGTTTGCTCTTCTCCAAAGGTTTTTATAAAATAAGCTCTTCAGAAGTAATTACATTTTGTATTTTTTCGCATTATCCGCATTCTCTCTTGCACGTATAGAGTTATTGTTAATTGTTACGTCAATGATAAAAAATTTTTAAAAATGTGACAACATACAGCTATGTTATTTTGATTACCTCTTGGATGCTCGTACGTTACGCAACCTATGTATACAAGTAATGAAACAGGGGTGAAACACAGAATTGTATGCGTGATATGAATTTTAGGAAGAAGAAGAGAGGGAGAGAAAGGGAGGAAAGATATAGCCTTTTATCAACAGTTTTATATATCCCTTTATCTATAGCTGAATTCATAAATTTTTCGAACCGTATAAACTACAGTCCTTTATTTTTCTTACGTTGAAAGAAAATTAATTGCCCTTTACTAATTATCTCCACAATTCTCTAGGACATAAAGAGTTTAACTGCCTGGAATGGTGTTAGGTTTTCACCTATTTGTCCTGTTCATTGCCTTCTATGTCAGGTAGGTTTGGCACCAAATCCCATCTCTCCTGCAAGTAGAGATCCTAAGAAGCGATAAAACTGAGAGACCACAAGAAATCATTGAACACTCTTATGCGGTGGAATCACAATAAATTCTCGTGTTAAATTACCACAGAAATGTAAAAATTAATTGAGAACAATTTCTTTACATTATATAGTTACTAACGATCAAGAATGTATCTTTAAAAATTCAAAATTTTTCTTCAACATTTTCGGAGAGGGTCACTTAACAATATTCATTAATAGACTGATCAGCTGCTATCGTGTATTAAATTCGTAGTGTCTACTTTTGATATATGAAAAGAAGACCTTGCTATGAAGGACCTGTTTTTCTCTGTTTTGGGTTTTAATACAGGATTGTACGTATTTATTCTGTTCTGCCCGTTTAACTCTAAATTAATTCCCACCTCGAAAACTTTACTATATTTTTTTTGACACTGGTCCTCCATATAAAAACTGTTATTTTATTTTAGGTTTTGACGGTGATTGGATTATGATATTGATCCAGTTTTGAGGGCGAGGTCGCTTGTGGAAGTTTGCGTTGCCAACTATTCAGCAGAACCTGCTGCCTCCATCTTCATATAATCACAAGATGAAAGTAGCGGAGACCACCGCTTTGCTGGCAACACAGCGGTCTTCTACGCTGCTCCCAAAACACGATCAATATCACTATCTGAAACCCGTTTGGCATTTTTCCTTTGGTCACTGGGACAGTGGCTCTAAAACTTGCTGAATTGTACTCACTATATCAACCAACGAAAGGACTCGATAAGATACAATCAAATACACATCATAAGGTACAGTTCATGACAAGTATCAAACTCCTACATGTTACGGCATCGAAGGGCCATCCTCAGGGAGTCTACTAGAACCAAGGAATACAAGTCCGGTGCGCCAATCTAGGTACTGATCGCCCTCACTGTTGTCATTAATTCTAATTTTATCATTTTAATGATCCCAGTGAGGGCGATCAGTACCTAGATTGGTATACTGAACTTGTATTCTCTGTTCCAGTAGACTCCCTGAGGATGGCACTTCGATGCAGTAACATGCACGAGTTTGATAATTATCACGAACTGTATCTTATGAGTTTATTTTTTTGTATTTTATTTTATCGAGTGCTTTCGTTGGTTGATAAAGTGAATGTAAGTGCATGCAAGGTGTGAGCAACATAAAATTTGTTGGTTTGTAATTTAAAATTTCATGCTACGTGTATGATATCTGCAGTCATTATTACGATCTCACACTATACTTTAAGGACAACTGTCCTGTGAGATGTGACGCCGTGTAGTGTGATGCAAGTGCACTAAAATTTCCGAGGTAGCTCTTAGCTTTATTATCAGGATAATGACTCAACCAACGTCAGGACGGAGGCAGCTAGAACCTCTGAAACGACAGTACATTTACACTAAACCAACGCCGTCACTTCCCAGAAGACCTTGATCGTTACAGTCGCCGTTGTGAGAACTTCCAAATACCATAACTATTCTCCAAACTTCCTTGATCTTCTAAAGAATCGTTGTCACTATACACACCACGGTTTTTTCCATCACACGGATGAATGGGAATTCTCGTTGACTCCAAACGAACATGTTTTTTTATTCTGCACCTATACTTTTACAAATCAGTCCCTGAAGAAATGAAGTCAGGCACTCTTATTTATTTCTATTCAAAAATACGATGCCTATTAACTGGAATCAATAAATGCATTAAGGACCGCGATGTTACGTCTAATTCCGAACGGCTGGGAACTAGTACAGACTGCCGCGACACGCACAGTGGCGAGCCTGTTAAAGTATGACATGACGGGAACACGTACGTTTTGTGAAAGACATCTGAATGGGCTTCGAGAACCCTCTCCGAGTAGATTAAGAACACCCCTACACCGTGCAAGCGATTATGAAAATGTTCTCAGGGGTACGTGCATTATGGGAAAGATTTCTGAATGGGTCCCAGGAAAATGTGCAGCATTGGTACCCTATAGAAATTGGTTCCATGAAACGCGCATCTTGATAATTCAATGGGAATATATTCTAGGAGCATGTGCATCATAAAAGCCCTATCTGAATGGGCTCCAGTAACACGTATTTCACAGAAATTCTATCTGAATAAGTCTCAGTAACATGTACATAGTAGAAAACCTATCGAACTGCGTCCCATGAACAGATATATCAAGCGAAGGCTATCAGAATGCTTTCCACAAACACACACGACATGGAAACTGATCTGAAGGGGTTTCAGGGACATGTGCATTAGACTAAACTTATGTGAATGGTTTCTGGTATGAGTCTGTCGGAAAGTGTTGATAGTAACTAACTACATGACACATAGTCGTTCATGAAAACCTCCACAAGCTCACAGTATCAAGAAAGTATCTGCTTGTTATGATGACCGAAGTTCATTATCGCACACTAGCTGAGTATAGGGGCACTTGTTGCGGAACGGGTGCGATACTAAACCTCCTGGTTCCATAAATGATGAAACTTTTTTGGCCAAGTGAATGATTTCCAGCTTCTCAGTGCCTGCTGCGGAGGTTAGTTGTCTGTGCAGACGTGATGAAAAAGAATTAACTACCCTCGTCAGGAATGTACACAGATATTGTTATTCTGTCTTTCTATGTCTTATCGGTCAGAGCTGAAGGCAGCTACAAGCAGGAGCAAAATATGGCAGCAATTATTGGTAGTCGAATTATGCTTGTTTTATTTGTTAATTACAGTGCGTAAGTTCATCTGAGGATCGTAGTACCTTGCGTACTGCTAGTAGCTATTGATGTGTATTGTTATTCTACCAAGTTTAGTGTCTTAATATAAGTTTAACAATCTTTCAAAAATTCAGTTTCACAACTTGCTAAATTATCCAGTAAAATAGTAATGTCACAATGACCCTTACAGCATATAATATATGATGGATCCAGAGCGGATTAAGCACCTCGTGACCAAGCATAATATTTCCTGCAACAATTTCGTTTTAAAACTCAGATTTATTTATGCTGTTATAAAGTGCATCAAAGGTAAGGTTTTTTTTGTATATTTCATCCCATTGTGGTATATTATATTAACATTGACATAAGTACTGCCGTCATCCATAACAAATTTTATTAGTCTTATCAACACATGCTCCATGTTTTATACGTACTGATCATTTTCATATGTTTCAATACATGTTATTAAAAACTGGAAATAAAATTTATATATATTTTAGGTGTGGGAGATCTCACAAATTTAGGCTATATGCATTTTTTTAGTTTTCAATATCATGTATTTAAGTGCTTGAGGACGATCAGTACGACCTGCACATGTAAGCTGTATTGACAAGATTAATACGATTTGTTATGATTGATGGCAGTATATGTGTATTACTTTAAAGTAATGTTGTCTCCCTGTCCATAACATGAAGGCGTATAGGGAAACGGCAATATGGCTACAGTTTTTCTTAACATAGGCCCTGGATAGAGATTAACGTTAAAAATCACGACCCAGCGGCTATGTCCACCGGAAATAAGGTAGGTACCCATTGAATAGAAGGCTAGCTGGATCCCAGATCCAGTATGGATTGTTATGGAGAAAAGAAAATATCTTGGCTCTAACGGGATTCAACCCCCACCTGCCCAGCCAGTAGTTAGTCGCTACACCGATTTTTATGTCAGTGCAATATACGTAAAATTTTGAAACACAATATGCAGTGAATCAAAACATAAAAAACTCACATAATCTTGTAATTTGCAGCTACATGGTAAAATGTTTGGAAAACACATCTCGCTTAAGAATATTGCATATTCAAAAGTATCCTTCAAATTGCGTGCTGGATTCTACAGACAGAAACAGTCAGAGGAGCAGGACAAAAAATAGCATGTAACTGCGTACCGCACTAAGTAAGTTATGCAACTGCACACGAGAAGTGCTGCAGATTCGCCATAGGGTACATTCACATGAAACCAAATGACAGAAATTTTTATTGAGTTGAGGGCTTGTTTTCCATTCTAACAGCTGAATATGGACTTTGTGATCCACCGCATAAAGTATTACGCATTCTTACATGTCAGGAGCAGTAACTTGCTAATGTGTGACAGCTCATGATCATATTGAGAACCCTGCGTTTGAAAATATTCCGTCTCGAATTTTCAGCTTCTCATGCTACTGGATATTAAAAAAATTGTCTTCTGGAATGTGACGTAGAACTATTTGTTACAGAAGTCACAGTATTTAGGAGAAATCTACTACCTTCATGTAAAATAAAAACGTAATTCTTGTTACCCGAAGCCTGATACAGCATGTTCACCCGAAAGAAGAAAATGAATGGGCCGAAGCCTCACTATTTCTTCACAAATGTACGTGACATCGTATTCTTTAGAATCCCGCGTTATTTAAAGGCATATTGATGTACGACGTTTTGGTTCCATGACAGACGAGGTCTTTATCGGCAAGCACCCATAGGTTCTCAAAAATCATTCCGCTGAGGAGAGAGACGTTCTAAGTAGTTAATTTGTGACCCAGTTCATTATTTAAAACGTACTTACCATTTTGATGGTTAATTAACTTATCCTAGAAAATTAGTTTTTGGCCTGTAAACAATTTGGGGTCAACCTAATTTTAACACTTGGAAAGCCATATATAAGGTAAATAATATTTCTAAATGAAACTCAAGTATTACAGCAAATAAAATCCGTCTCCATTCCCGACACCATTCGGTTAATGATGTTTAGAGGAATAATAGACTTTTATTGTGATAATCATAAGAAACACATAAATATATAGTGAAGAAAAAAATACAGACCTGTTAAATGTTGCATCATGTGGTACACATAGTTACTACCGCACTTTAAACGGTTAAAATATAAAGAAAATATCACATTTCGGAAAATATTCTGTATTTCTGTGAAATTAAATTAGTTTATTTTCTAAGAAACGTAAATTTAAATGCTCCAATTGCATACATTAAATTGCAATATACAGAAACCATGCATAGATTAACGTCTTATTCTTTGTTTGATTAATATTCTTCAAGATAGGCTGATGATGGTCGTGAGTACGATTGAAACACGTTGGTGATTATCAATATGGAACAAAATACATTTTAACAAAGTGCTCCCTTTGGTTTGCTATGTATTAAGAAACACAAACTCGTGGAGTAATAAACAATGTCATTAAAACAAATCTACTTCCAGCATTGCAGAGATTTAATTTCCGGACACTCTGAAACTGTGTGTAATTTCACAATCCGAATTAACTTGTCGTAACGACCAAGAGCGAAGTAGCGAGAGAGTAAAGTCCCTGTCCATTCTGTGAGAGATTTGTAGCCAACACAACCGTAAGAGGCTCTCAATTAGCCGCAAAGCCATGCGAGGAGTAGGTTCTGGGTTATTAAAGTCTTGTATAAACCCTGTACACAATTCGTCAATAAACGCTTAAAAGTTTGCATAAAATTGAAAATTAAATGCTGAATTCTTGGGAAGGTAACATATCAAATCTCAAGGAAATAATAATGATGTCTTTCTTAGCAATTGACCAACTGAATGCACAAATTCTTGTTTTATAATAAGTTTATTATATTCCTCTACATGTTTCGAACACAAGAGGTTTCGAAACATGTAGAGGAATATAATAAACTATGACGGCGACCTAGAAGATGTGACGATACCAGATGCTGTATAACACAATTTGACCTCCTGATGATGAGCACAAGAGTGTCCTAAACATGTAGAGGAATATAATAAGCTTATTATAAAACAATAATTTGTGTATTAAGTTGGTCAATTGCTAAGATTATACTGAGATGCACGGTCAGCAAAACATCAAATTAGTTTTATTTTGTTTGTTTCAGATGTTCTCATCATCCGAAGCCTAATCAATATACTGTGCCAGCATTTGCATGGAAAGACCGAGAAAAATGTTTTACAATACCCATGTGTTTTGGCCCAGATATGAAACAGAGAGCTGCCGAAGAGAAATGTAAACTTCTATTACTACAAAACGTTGCAAGGTCGAGAGAGACCTATAAAGTTACATAAAATCGTTCCTGACCCTGCCGCTTTACATAATCGTAAAACAGCTTCACATTTTATGTTCTATAAACAAATAACGTTAGAAAGAATGTGATAAACGCAAACTCACCATCTGTAGCAATTCATATACTTACAGATAGGAAAGGACGCCAAGCTTACCTGAAAACAAGTCGAACATAAATATTATCACAGTGCAAAACATTTGAATATTCATTTTGAGATAATTTCATTATATTCGTGAGTAACACATTACACCCTGAAGATTACAAAACAGCGTCGAAACGTGTCAGGAGATAATGTGTTCTAATTATCACAAAAAATACTTCGCTATTTGCCTACATATATCAGATAGTGTTGTAGTCCATTAAACCATGTAATTACGGATTGTAACTCTATAGTAGCAGACACAGCACAACTTGACTGATGTGAAACCAATATAAATGATGTCTCTAGGACTTATATTCAATAGTTACACACTGTCACTCTCAATTAAATTGAATGAAGGTAGTACTGTAGCAACTACGCACGTAACTTTCATTTAACCTTTAAAGTTTAATGGTAATAAAATGTACGACCTGCTGTAAAGTAAGAAACCACATATTTTGTCGCATAGATTTTTTTTTGTGTAATTCTAAAAATAAGCGAAGAATTGGCGGCCTCAACGGTTTGGTGTCTAGTAAAATCGGACTCTGTTCTCTGTGGGGTAGGATGTAGATATTTGCATACAATTTAGGTGAATAGTCGCCAATTTCTAACCTCGGAGGTCTGGATTCGATCCCGGGATACTTTCTGATATTTGTGGTGGACACAATGGGGCTGGGATAATCTTCGTCGTTACCATTCCACCAGTACTCAACACTTATCTTACTGTAAATGCTACTCTTATCGGAAGGAAAGGAGTATGAAATCTGGGAACGTAAAGAAAAAGCAATTCTCTATCAGAAATCAGGAGTGTTGGATATAAAATTATTTTCTCTTTTATATAAACGTCAGATTTCGAGACCGTCCCAGTGGTCAGGTGGATAGTAGTCAGTTTCACAGAGGAGGCCGGAGTGATTCCCCAGTTCAACCCATGTAAGGTATGTAGTCGAGAATGTGGCATAGAGACATATCGACAAATGAAAGTGATGTTTATTTTCATATTAACACTATTTTGTATTTCTCATAATTTACGCACACAAAAACATACTTAAAAATTTTGGGTACATATATCACCATCTCTTGGAGACACCAATGATATTTTCGTATGTTTATGTATAGTTATATCAAAATTAAGCTCTTATATCTAGGTTTTGACCGCCTGTGTGGTCTAGTGGTCACAGTTTCTGGCTACAGATA
>Ga0123357_10005669_pt1 | contig 15024 bp, 13 predicted proteins | sample TergutEmb28metaG_FD_89873 | JGI IMG/M metagenome (GOLD analysis project Ga0123357, IMG submission 89873) | Embiratermes neotenicus P4 segment gut microbial communities from Petit-Saut dam, French Guiana - Emb289 P4 | ecosystem: Host-associated > Arthropoda: Insects > Digestive system > Gut ...
CATTTTGAAGAGGAAAAAACGGAGAGTATATACCGTGTTTAAAATATTTAGTACCTGTATTTGTTGAATAAATATATAAAATGCAACGTTTAGAGGTTAGCGGTGCGGTACGACCACTATAGTCGTCGTTAGGCGTCAAAGGGTTAATGTGGATTTGAGATTCTGCAATTTTAGACCGTGCTACCAAATATCCTTGACCTGATTCAACTTAAAAGTGAAGGAATTTCGAATCTTCGAAACTTCAGTAAATATTTAACACCATACCGTACTACATCTCATAAAACTTGCATCTTTAGGTGGATTCATTTCAGATGGACATACCTTGCTTCGCAAGGGCAGTCAAAGTTGGAACCGGGCTGCAAAACCAAAGGAATAATAGCAATAACAAGACACACGTCGCGTAGGGATCTACAGATTGTCTACAACTCTAGGACACACGAATTCTAGGCCCTAGATGGGTGCCAGGCAGCAAGTTCCATGCTAAGAACCCATAATTCCGAAGGGACCCTGAAATTCACTTCCTCTGACGCTTTCTGATTGGTTCACGTGAACTGATACATATTTTTGTGTGAAAAGGAAGAAATTCGTAATACGAATAATTATGCTGAAATTTTAGATTTCAAATTAAAGATTTGCGTGCCCTTGCGGTTATGTGTTGCAGCTTTGTCTAAAGTCTGGTAGCCAGTGTTACTGCGACAGTGTGATACTAACAGAGGTCTTACAGCATTTATGAGCTTCCATATAATCTAGATTTTCCCAAAAGTATTATTTTATATTCAAAACAAAGCTTCTTCTGTGTAGGCCAGGGCTGGCGAAACTTTTAAAGTGCGCGTGCCCCAACTGTCTATATATTTCGAAGAAATTTTTCGTGTGCGCATCGGAAAAAAATTTATAGGGTCTTGGAACCTTCCGTAATTATTATTAATTATTTCATTATTATTATATTAATGCATATTTTAACTACAATTGTATAATTAATTCATAGTATAATTCTTATATTTCATTTGTAATAAAGGCTTCCTCGAGAAATGGGAAAAGGACGAAAATATGGCAGTCACTGGGGCTTCTACCACTTCCTATTTAAAAAGGAGATTGTAAAACATTTTGTCCAATGTCACGTATTCGCCCAGCCACCGCCAGGCCGACGCCTCAACGATAAATATCCAGTCAACACTTCGCACCGCTCCCGATTTGTGTGCACATGTTTCACTGCAGTGTTATTTGGTAGCAACGGTAATCCATATACAGTCTGTACGCAGTGAGTTATGTGTACAAACACACATATTCTTCACAATGTAGAGACGCTGGTCGGGCAAACGAAATGAATAATGGCAGAGCAGTAAATGCCGCGTGCCTAGGAAATCTTTCCGCGCACCGTTTTGGGCACGCGTGTCATAGGTTCGCCAGCCATGTCGTAGGACTTTTTATTAAAAATAGATGTACATACGACTTCGATTTTGAGCGGTTACGGAGTTATGACCACTTGACAAAAGAATGTATGGAATAAAAACAAACATATTATCTCTTAAACTTAACGACTAAAGTTAACTTCGTTACGGAAACTGCCTTTATCTTACATGGACTTGAGCTTGAAGGAAGTTTCAACAATTCCACAGCCTGCCGCAACCTCTGCTGCCCGATTGTTGATTGTCTTCGTGAAAGCGCAGAGACAAGCTTGCAGTTTTTTTACGTCACCCGCCAGCTGTATAAGGTCTCCTGTCATTGTGATTCGCTGGTGTGGGTTTACGATAATTGAAAACCCTAGCACAATAAACCTTGAAATTAAGACTCTGTATGACAGAAACGTTTGATCACAAAGATCTAGGAAATAATTTCCTTCAGTAATACTCACAACCCCTGAAACACACTGTATGTCATTTTGGAATGACAAAAGTATATTGATGTGGTGATATTGCCAAAAATATGCTTTCGATTTATGCACAAAAACATGAAACATGAACATGGGGTTCAAGTCTAATTACAAAGATTCAGAGCCGCTTCAAAAAGAATCGTACCATTTACGCAAATATTCTAAAGTGTAGCTAACAGTGACCTACATAGTACTGTATCCTTATGGTCCTTCGATTGCCAAATATTGGCAATCTTACTTATTTGGTGGCTATACCTGGCAGAAATACGTCAGCTATTTAAAAAGATTCACCTGTATAATGTGGCAAAGTGAAGAGAAAGTTATATTTGTGAAACTACAGAAATTTGAAGAGAATTTCTTTTTTATACTACATTTTTGTACATTTCTAAATGGAACCTCATTTTACGCAACAGAAGTTTTGACATACAGCAGTAAAAAAATCAAAACCTTCGATATGTTTAGACTTACTCACAACCCTGTCCCTAGACATATAAAAGTTCCGCGTCATTACGGATAAAATGTCTTTATGACATACAAAGGAATAAAATATTCTATTGATGACCTTTTGATGCAGAAACAGAAAGACTGGACATCAAATACAAGTTAAAATTCAGAGCTCAGGGCAACACAAAGAACTTTTTCTCATCAATCTCAATGATATTTATTGCTTGAAAACTTCTTCTTTTCCTCTAATCTCGAAATCTCGTCGAAAACTGTGGAATTTTGTGCGTATTTTATACAGTCGAATTCGAAATTTGAAATCACATAAGAGGGAGGCCTAAAAACATAAATCTGTCAAACTTCATTCGCATAAACTTAATTTTGAAATAGCTGCACAATACTGCTCACATAACACTACCTTCGAATTAGTTTACTTTGTCTGCGAAACGTATGGAGAATCAGTGAGGTGTGCACAGGAATGTGGTGGGAAAAGATGAAGAGAAGAGAACGTTTATAAGATCTAGATGTAAATGAAATCATACAATTGAAATGGAACTGACAAAAGTAGGATAGGAGAACGAGGAGTGGATTAACATCTCTGAGGACAAGGAAAAATAGCGAAGGCTTGAATATATGAAGGGATATTATGGTTCTAAAAAATGTTGATATACTTTGAACAGTTAATGAACTTCTCAAGCTTATCAAGAAGGAATCTGCTGCAGGTAAACAATTATAGCTATTCTTAAGAGTCTGCATTTCCAAGTGGAAATATATATATATATATTTAGTGACTAGAATACGGGGTGGACGGATAGAGGCAAGACCGGGTCTTCGACCCACTCACCCTCCTATTTAATGGACGTTAGGTGCTCTCTCCTATGGGGCATAACGACTGAGGTGGAAAGTTGAAGAAATTGTGGGGAATGTACGAATGGGAGAGACAGGTCATTAGTTGAAAGTAATTGAAAACATGAATGATATTAATAATAATGATGTTTTAAAATTCGAATAAATTCTGAAGTTTGAGATCTATCCAAATATTGGCTTACTTCATAGTTCAATATGCATGTCGTTAAAGCACACCGTGTTTCTCCATTACCAGAACCAAAAGTTTTATTTCGTCTGGAGAAACCCCAATTATTAATTGTGGGACGCATACAAACATAAATACCTTCTGAGAAAAAGAACTTTTCGTTAATGTTGAAGAAGACAGTTCATATAATAGTCCTCTAATTTAAATGGTCAAATATTACTTTCATTTAATTATAGGACTCTTTAAAAAAAGATCAGCTTCTAAATAATTGCCGTATTTTGCTTTCTGTAAGGATTCTCTTATGGTAGTGATTAGAAATAAAGCTAAGGAAAGCAGAGCAAGTAGAGGTGTATACATCCCCTGTTCATAAATTAAAAAAGTGAGTAAATGACGACAAAACCAATTTATATTCCTGCCAAATTCATTCCAGGTAACAGAAGACAAAAGACTTTTGTAATAAATGTAAATGTAGGAGAGAGATAAAGGTTACATCTTACAAAGACAATTATTTTTTGTATTTATTTAAGAAGAACGTAGCTGTCTATGACGTATTGGTTTTTCTTATCCTTTTCTTCTCTTCAAAGAGCTGAAAATGATTTGAAATCATTATTTGCTTTGCTTCTTCAAGTACACGCGTGACAACACACACAGAGAGAAGCCGGATGCTACAGCACGCAGCTTTATTTTCCCATAGCTCCCATCGGGGATGGGAGGGAGTCGCCCCAATAAAGGCACGTGTTACTGACGTCATTTCATCCGCGACCAGTGACCACAACTCTTGAAAACAGGTTGAGAGAATCACAATGATTGCAATATTGTCTATTTCTATTGTTCATATTCCCGTCTATTCTAGATAGAGTGCAAAGTGTAACACTCGCGAAAAGGAAAATTTGTTCTTGCATCCCTTGTAAGAAGCAAATAAACATAATTTGTGTAATATATTATGCACGGTCAATACACAACATACATCAAACAAGATGAAATAATTAGAATTAGGTAATATTTGGCTACATGGCCGGTCACGGCCGAAACATGTAGCAAAATATTACCTAATTCTAATTACTGCATCTTGTTTGATGTATGTTGTGTTTTGACGGTGCATAATATATTACACAAATTTGAGAATACACAACGGGATGGCCTCTCTCTCTCTCTCTCTAAAAAAACAAATAAACATAAGTTTACGTTAATGCATTGTAGTATCTTATTTCGTGTAACACCTATACTTTTTAGGGATCTAGACACTTTATTACACCACACAGGAAATGCATATCTCCATCACAGCTCTGCAGTCTTTAATGTCGCTTTGGAACATTACTGCAGTTTATTCTAAGAACCTTGCATCACCTATAATTGCATTCTAGAGGCGAAATCCAAGATACAAATACATTAAATACAGGCGTTTCGAAAGATAAGCTTGTGACACATATGATTACCGCTGAGTTTGAAAATCAATAACGTACGTATAGCTCTTCATCAGTATTTGTGCATCCGGATTTCCATATGTCAGACTGTAAACCTGTAATTCAAAGATTTGTCTGTGGGATAATAACAGTAGTATGAGGTGTCTTTAGCAAGGTAAATCAGATAGGGCTGTGGTCAAGACAAGTTGCAGAATTTCTTAAAGAAGGACCAATTGGAAGTAAATCTTACCATAACCTACGAAGAAGAAGAGAAATAGGAAGGGTGGGAGAAAGTAGTAATGGGTGAAGTGAGAAAAGGCACATTTATAAGAGTGGGAAACATAAAACATATTGCTCTAAATTTCCCGGGCAATACCCCCTCTCCCTGCTTGTGAAAGTAGGCTGCACGCAAGGTAGAACGTTTGGAAGTGAAGGATGCAAGGCGATGAAAAGTAGATCCTCTAAGTATGTAAACACAGGAAAGAAATCGGGCATCTGGGCAAAATTCTTAACTTTCCGAATTCTAAATTTTTAAGAGGAGCACTATTTCAAGACGAACCTTTGATTACAATGGCAAAAACTGAGAATTTCATGTTCGAAGGGCTGCATGAGGAGTGTGATGTGCAGTGTGGAATTTGGTTACCAAAACAGAATTTGCTGTAGGAGCGAGGAAAATCACGGGAAAAATTTTGATCTCTTTCGTGGGTGGCACGAACTACAGGATCATTCTGAATTCAGCCACAATACCGGCGTTGTATCATTCGAATGGTATAATCACTGCAGTGGTTCTTCTGGTTCAGAGACCCACACACCGTTCTGAGCTGTGAACACGTCGCTACATTGTAAACATGAATATACTAGTGGGGAGTCTTCAGGGTTGACAGGCGATGTCTGCACTTTCAGTTCAAAGGTACGAATAAATACTACAAAGAATGGCGCAAAAAGCTCTTGACACTCGAAGTTTAGCATGTTGCCTACAGTTTCAAAGGACTTGTGCGCCAACCGGTTAATTTCCCGTTTGAAACTTTCTATGGTAGCAACAATTAAGCATGTAGGCTGACTAAGACAAAAAATACAGGAAGTGTACACAATTCATCAGACAATCTTTTTACGGTACGACAAACTCTAGTGGGCCAGGGCGTCCTCATTATTGAGGCTTCACTGTCACACTCGGAGACACCATACTCTGTAGGACTCCCCTGGACGAGTGATCAGCCGGACTAAGAGAACTCTTGCTGACAACACACAGCATTTCGAAGAGAAAGACATTCATGCTTCCTGCAGAATTCGAACCCGCAATCCCAGCAAGCGAGCGGCTGCAGACCCACACATTAGATCGCCACTGAGATTGGCCACCTGACATATTGCCTCCACTTGACTGAGGTGACTCAAAAAATGCAAAACTTGAAGAAGGAATTTCTTGAACGTAATATATTGGGACAGTTTTGAAAGTGCTGCAGATGAAGGATGGAGAAGATCAGTAGCACGGACTGTGTGGGAAATTAAGAAATCTTACAGAGTCAAAAATGAGAGGAATATCGTACAAAAAATAAAAATAGGAAAGTATAACTTGATTGATCACAAGTTGCGTAGAACTGCCTTCTAAAATACGTTATTGGAATAAAGATAGATGGAAGAATAGAAGTGGCAGGAAAATGGGGAAGAAACTTCAGCAGCTATTGGATGACCTTAAATTCCACGAAATGATACTGGAAATTGAAAGAGAAGGAATTATATGTCACTGTGTTGAGAACCGGCTTTGGAAGAGGCTATGGGCTTGCAGTAAGGGAGACAAAAATTGAATGAATACAATATTTGGCGAATGTCTCTACCACTTTTTCTCGAAACTTTCTTTGCCGCTAATTGTTTAAGGAGTTACGCTCGATACACGGACTGGGTATTAAGCATCCGTTAGCGTGACTAATCTAAACCAAAACGCGAATGTATAAAGAAAAAAAGAATTTCACAAAATTGAATTTCAGAAACGTAAGTTTAGCGCCTCTCTAGTTTTACACACAAATGAACTGACACTACGAAACTAACAGGAATATTAGTGTAAATTTACCAATAAGTAGCCTCTTGAGCTGGATGATGTCAAATTAAAGGGAAGAAACAAGAAGTTATGAAACACGAATATTTGCAGTATCTTACTGCACGGCAGTTTTAAGCTCCAGGCTTGAGACCTAAGATGGGCAATGCTACTGAGTAAGTATATAGTTGTAAAGAAGAGTATCTAACATTTGCCAGTTTGAGGGTTGTTTGACCGTGCATCTTCTTCATGAAATAATGTAGAATGCCAACTTGATGCAACAAGGTAATTTTATTGATATATTCTTAGCTCGACATATGTCCGGTACATACGCCCATCATCAGGAGCATTAGAAGTTGAGTTACAGCATATGGTTTTCTGCACTGCCGTACGGCGTACAGCCAGTACACACACACTTCATATTATCTCATTATTTACAGTGCAGAAAACCATATGCTGCAACTCAACTTCTAATGCTCCTGATGATGGGCGTATGTACCCGAAACGTGTCGAGCTAAGAATATATCAATAAAATTACCTTGTTGCATCAAGTTGGCATTCCACATTATTTGCCAGTTTGTCGCTGTGCATTTCACAACAAAAGATTCAAAATAAAATCATGTACTTACGATTGGACTAAAGACTGCCGTAATAAGATAATGTTTCAGTCAGTTTTACAGTTTCCACCTTTGCCGTCAAATGACAAACGTAAACCAATGGGGCGCGACGCCTTTTCATCGCGGACCACGCAAATGAATAATGTGGTAAGGTATCATAAGTGGTTCTAGATCATAATATTAATATGCAGTGACATCGAATTTTATGCAATATAGATATTTTTGTTAGGATACGATGAGGGGTATAGACTCTTCACTATGTAATACTACTAATTTATTTATGCTTATTTCCACTAGAATTTCGCCCTAGGATTACAAAAAATGTTCTCCGTACTCCTACTGGCCTTTGAAAGTTTTACGATTGAGCTCTTGCATCTATTCTGTCTAATAAGTTGTACATCAAATTTTAAAATTTTAGTACTGACAGATGTAACGAAATTGTGCTACAAATACACATATAAAATTTTACCAGGAATAAACCAAAGATTTTACTCTGAGGAAAAATTGGATAACATTTTAGGAAACAGGCTAAGAACTCTCGCGTTTTACAGCACAAATTAAGCGATATTTTGTACGCATAATCTCTTGTAATCCAGCGTACTGTCATTTGTGGCAAGAAGAAAAGAATGATAATAGCTTTTGATATGTCTCCATCCTTCAAACGTCTTAAGTCTTCAAGGTTCAATGACAAAAACTCGAACGTGTAAATAAAAATAATCCAAATTTTAAACGTAGTTACTATGTACACAATTAGACCTACCTGATTCCAAAACCTTCACGTTTCTACCTCTTTCATAAACTTTCCAGTTTCGGCTTATTAAAGAGAAAACTTGTTATAGCTTACATATTTACGTAGACCGATGTTCATTATACTCTCAAACAAATGACACTTGCGCCGAACACAGTGGAAAGGATCGAGGACTTCACAGGTCTAGAAAAATATAAAAATGCATCTACAAAGTTATGATTTCAAACCGTTTAAAATTTATAGGCTTTATATACAGAGAATTTGTGATTTCCTGTCTATTCAAGGGCTAAAATGTGTAACAGTAAATTACAGGAGCTGTTTATGGCAACATACGCAATTATAAAAATTTCGCGTTTATTTTCAAACGGTACTGAGCTAGTTTACATTAACAAGGAACTCCTAAAACATGCTTTATTATATTAATCCAATACATAAAACTTTAAGTGAGACAGAATTATGGGGGTGGCGCGAGAGTGGAGAATACCGCATACAGAGGAGATTAATAATTTGTATCATTTCCCAAATATTATACATGGTGAAATCAAGGAAGAAGATATGGTTGAGTCAGCCAGCATCCATAGGGAAATGACATGTGTAGTACTACAAAATTATGGCCCTAAACGTTAAGGGGTGTGTACAATATCGAAAGAAACCTTGGATCCCGTTTTTTCGTATTTTCAAAATTAGAATGAAGCACTCAGAAATGTAACTCAAGCAGTAATATTTCTGAATCCTACTCAAAACTTTCCCGTCCAGCTCTGGCCTGAGACACAGATTATTCTGACATTTATCGTGATTTTTTGCAGTCTCTCCGTCTTTACGTCGTGCTAGTAGATTGTAATTTTCTTCGAGGGCTTCATTTGAAATTAATTATTATTTGCAAGCCTTCCAAACAACGACGCACTATAATTTATAAAGTGAAATCACATTCTGTTACCAAACCCCAGAGATACAGCACTCTCCTTCATACATAACAAAAATAAATTACGTACGGTGAAAATAACTTTGCAGCCACGCTTCTCATAGTTCAAACACTCGTTCCACAGCTGCAGTTATGGCATATTAATCGGCTGGTATCTGTACAGTTCGTGCGCAACCTGCATTCATATATGCCTTGGGTTTTACATATTACATGTCACGTAGATGCTGTACAGTCGCTGATATATGTTAGTTACCTAGGTGACACCAACCAGGCCAACGCAACGCGTTTTCCGGTGCAGTACTGCCAGCTGGACCGTTAGCCCTGCATACACCGGGGGTTAAGTGCACGAAAGAGTAATCAACATTTGTGCGTTTCATGACCCTTCGACAACAACGGAGTCATACTGTGCTCTGTGTGTCTTTGACGAACCTAACACGTCTGAGGACTGTGTTGCCCCATCGGACGGGGAAATACTTCTCAAAGAACAAACGTTTCGGGACGTAAGCGTAGATTGTATAACATTTTCACCTAATTTCTGCTAACAAGGAATGGCAATATGGACAGCTCCTGCGCAAATTCATTTTCACACTGTGTATATTTGAGTAGATTAGACAAAGTTTTTAACTGCTCTACACATAACTTTCAATTGCTTTTGGGCAAAATGGATCAAATATGAAAGAAGTTACACTTTAAAAATTTAATTAATCTCCACGACATTACATGTTTCGGGAATAGTGCTGTTATTATTTGTAAAAGTTAATTAAGAAAATTCTACAAATACTTGGACTTTACGAAAATAATTCAACTAACTTTCCTTTCCGAGAACTGAAGACTGTGTCAAAAAGCATTCACTTATTCTGCGAAAGTTCAGTTGATTGGATGAAAGAATATATACAGTTGTGCACTTCGGAATACTTACCAGAAGACGATCCTGTATTTACAACAAATATCTAGTCCAAGGTTTTAATGTTCTGCAGCAAAACGTTTTCGGAGAAAAGTATATCTTAAATCTGCTCTAACCAGCCAATTAAGGCACTTCAATTACATTCTGTTAAGTTTTCTTACGAGAAAATTCCGCATCCCTTTACACTTTTAACGGGTGTGCTTGAATCTCAGGTCAGTTAGTAAAGTGCAGTATGGATCGGAAATATTTGACCCTCACTAACAATTTTCGACATAATGAAGACAGTGGATACAGCAAGGATTAGAAGGGGAATGAAATAAACTTAGAGCGTAGAAAAAATTAAGTAATTTGGAAGGTTTGAACTGACTGCAGATCTTAGTAATTAACCAAATTAATGCACAAAATCTTGTTTTATAATAAGTTTATTATATACCTCTACATGTTTCGAGCACTATGTGCCCATCATCAGGAGGTCAAAATTGTATTATACAGCATCTATTATCATCACAACTGTATGTGGCCGTCCCCACAGGTGTGATGATACCAGATGCTGTATAATACAATTTTGACCCCCTGATAATGGGCACATAGTGCTCGAAACATGTAGAGGCATATAATAAACTTATTATAAAACAAGATATTGTGCATTAAATTTGTTAATTACTAAGATTATACTGCGATGCACGGCCAGTAAAACATAAAAAAAATGACTACAGATGTCACAAATGGGGGCATGCAATATGTGTCTATGAATTAGGGGAAGAATTTTGGATTTTGCAAAAGCAGAGAATCTCAGGATAAACACTGTTGACTACAAACATTTTAGGACTGTTACTGTGCAGGAGAGGACTGAACCAGAAGGGGGTCAGTGCAGCCCCTTTTCTGAACCGCTGGACACCGTTCTTCTCCTCGCCGTGTCACGGACTGGAGTTTATCGTCACTCAATATTGTAATATCAAACCACCCTTTTATGAACGTGGACGGTTTCCGCATCAGAAAATTATTACATTCTTTGGCATCAAGGGGTCGAATTATATCTGTCCCTTTGCACTTTGTGGTAATGGACATTAGAAAAATGAACGCGATAAGAATTTTTTTCATCAGACTTACGTTTATAAAGATGAAGTAATGTTATCACTGTTCCGAAGAAACAAAAGGTTAAATACTGTAATATAATGGTGCAAATGGAACACTAAACACAGTGTGCGTAGTGACTGTAGAAGGGCTGCTAAGGGCAGTGCAGCCATATTGGGCAAATGCGACGTAAGAAATAACAAGATCACTGAATGCAGTAGGAATCAAGGAGAAAGACTATCGAAGAGCGAAATAGTTCTTCTACAATAAGAAATATTTTGACCTGGGTAATTAGGATGCTATAGTAAGAAGAATCGAAACACTGGTAAACCCGGTAAATATGGCAACCATGGCAATAGAGGTAGCCATAGGAACACTGATAACCTAAATAACCAGAAAATAAATGGTAAAAAATGTTTCCTTTAGTAAATTAATGTACACGTAAATGTATGTACGGCTTGCAGCGAAGAGTTTTACCTTTGTACTTTAGCAAGACCTGGATGTGCTGACAAGTATTATTAAACACACGTCAGTAATAAACTACACTTATTCATCGCACACAAGACAGGTTTATTTTGATACAAATTGTGTCTTTGCACATAGCGCACGTGTCAAGGCACAATTTGTATCAAAATCAACCTACATGTAAAGACACAATCTGTATCAAAATTAACATAAATGAAAAGGCAAAATTAAAAAAAAAAAATAAACCTACATGTAAGGAGCAGTTTGTTCAAAATAAACTCAAATCGAATGGCACAATATGTATCAAAATAAACCTACATGTAAAGGCACAGCTTGTTCAAAATAAACCTACACATCAAGTCACAACTTGTATCAAATAAACCTGTGTTGTGTTCGACTGAATAAGTATAGTTTATTTAGTAATAAACACAACGGAAGGGCTTCCAAGAAGACACAATATCAATTTTTATAAAAATGCATCCGCTGGACGTCGAGTTACTCCATAAGACTGACGCATGAAAAGATTATACGGATTTAATAGTTACTTCTTCCATTTGCTTTGTGAACATGCTTAGCGTAACGAATGTTTCTACATAAGTATAAATTCTGTAATTTTGAGAATGACGTCAAGAAAACAAGTTTCTGTATCAAAGAAAACACTCTGGTTCTCCATTACAAATATTATGCAGTTAGCATTGCTCAGAGAAACTGTTACTGTTGGCTGTTATTAGCAGACCAAATTCATACATACACACTTTAGAAAAAACGAAGAGGCTTTAAAAGTTATGTTTAAATTACGTGATAAATATATCAACTGCCTGACTTAAAGGGTTAATAGAAATTTTCAAAACCTAAAGGGTATGAAAAAGTGTCATTTTTTAGCGATATGCTACTAGCACACACATAACTCCGCGTTTGCACACTGTCCTGTCATGAGTTAGAGATTCCTACGAATAGAAACAACAAATAAAAACTTGGTTTACTCAGGGCTGAACGAACTACGACTAGGATGTGTGTGTGTGTGTGTGTGTGATGCGCCAGTAATTACGCATCAAACGGATAAATTCGTAAATGTAATAAAACATTTGTTTTGTGTATGTTCGTGACGAAATCAAGTTTTACTGTTCCTTTCTCATTACCATACTAAAGGTGACAGATTCAAACGGCGTGATTTTAACATACACAAGTGTACGAAAATGTGTTCGATCCAGTGCCAAAAAGATAATTTGTAAATAACATATTCCTAAGGGTGATTTATTAATTTTTATCTATGTAGTTATTCCACTAGTGTTTACTCAAGAATCGTTTGTCGTGTAAATATTAAATCCAAAATTTCCATGTCCTTATGTCATATTAAGATTGATAATGCGCCCCAGCACGAAACAGAAATTCGTGTCCATCTTTCCCAAACGTTTTGCCTGTCAAGTCGATATGGTCTTCTACCATGGATAATACGGCACACGTAGACATGCCTTCACTGTATCATGACACAGTCAAGAACGATAATTAAGAGTGATATTCATCAAATGAATTTCAGTTCTGTCATACGTAAAACAGAAGTCATCTGCAAAAGAGGTTATATTATTTTCTCTGCGTGAACGACTGTTTCACGCAGAATGTTAACCTGACGACAGTCAGAGCAGCGCTCGTCCATTTACCAATCTGCCAAGACTCGCAGTCCACGCATTCTAGTGCAATGTAGAGCCATTAATGTTAGATTTTAATCACCTTGTATCAAGATGACGCTGGACATGGAGTAAAATGGAAAGACTGAGATATAAGTTGCTCACTTCATATCCAAGTTTTATTCTTTCAGCGATGTAACCAGAAGTGATTTGACAGCAGACAGATGACAAAATATCCCCCATATATTCTGTGCCTGAAGGACGACGACAGAGTAGTCGGTAGAGCGACTAATATAGAAGCTGGAGTTCCGAGGAATCATGGTTTCATTCCTCACAGAGAAAGAAATTTGCTATTCTCCACACTCAGCTTTCTATACAAGTACTAGGTCTTTATTCCAGGTGGTAAAGCAGCCGACGCGTGAAGCTGATCACTCATCCATATCTTGCAGCCAGTTTATGAAAGAATGCAGTAAAACCCCTTCTGCCACAAGCTTTTTGGCGTGTACTGTGGTAAAATTGCCTTTACTGTCCGTGTCCAAAAATTTCCAATGATATCCTGTTCTATTTAACGGTATACACGGAATCGATGTGTTGCCTAAACAGTTTCCTAAAATTGTGTGAATTACGGAAATGAAAATGAAGTCTATTACTCTGAAATTTAAGACTATAACACATCTGGTGTATATGTGTGTATTATTCTTCTTCCGTTGGCACTACAGCCCACTGTGGGCTTTGGCCTGTCGAGCAATGTCCTTCCATGTTTTCCTATCTGCCACCAACTCTCTCCATCTTCTCACTCCCAGCACTTGAAGAACTCTTTCTACTTCCTCTTTCCATCTTGTAGCTAGGGTTATTTCTGTATATCTAGTCTTCTTCCGTCGTCATCATTTAATCTATTCAGCTTTTTCCTTTGCTTGACTTTCGTAACAATACATTTTTTTTTTACTGGGTGGGGTTGTTAGCCCCACGTCAAACCCCCAACCTGGAGGACCAGGGTATCCTTTTGTCTGGTTAATCAACTTTGACCTGTCTGGCATGGGAGGCCCTACCAGTAGCATACGCTACCGCCAGCATAGCTCTCAGGATCATGTGACCGTGCGCGTGAGTGTGTGTGTGTTTGTTTGTGTGTGTGTGTGTGTGTGTGTGTGTGTATAAATGGCAAAAAAGCCTATATAAGAAAGGCATAATTTGCCAGAAACAATTAATCATTTAACCATATAATGTAGACTAACAAAATGCAACACTGTAAAAATTAATGTAATTTTTCACAACGTATTATACATGTACATGTTTCGAACCCGAGAGTTCATCTTCAGGAAGACAGGTGTACCAAGTGCAGGTACCATACTATAGTTTTGCTGGAGGTAAAACCATATTATGATGAACCAGAGTGTACCATACAAGTAGGCATACATTATACCGTACCGTACCTGTTACTACTGTCTACCTGAAGATAAGCCCTCGGTTTCGAAACTGTACATGTAGACTACGTTGTGAAAAATTACATTAAATGTAACAAAGGTGCATTTTGTTTGTCTACATTTTACGATTATATCACAATGCCGGTACAAATAACGTAAAATTTCATCCTTTACAGGTGACATGTAATCCTTCTTATTTAAAGACACAGTTCGAACCGCGCAGAAAATATTTTCCATCTCGGTTATAAGGAGAGGTGTAATGTACGTATAACGTAACACTGAGGCGTGAGAGCGCAACCATTGTTGCAGTGGAAAAGCAATAATATTAACTACTGTGAGTGTTTTTTTCTAGCCTTAGATATCCAGCATGCAAAATATTAACTAATGTGTATGTGTTTTTGTAGCCTTAGATATCCAGCATGCAAAATATTAACTAATGTGTATGTGTTTTTGTAGCCTTAGATATCCAGCA
>Ga0123357_10005670_pt1 | contig 15022 bp, 11 predicted proteins | sample TergutEmb28metaG_FD_89873 | JGI IMG/M metagenome (GOLD analysis project Ga0123357, IMG submission 89873) | Embiratermes neotenicus P4 segment gut microbial communities from Petit-Saut dam, French Guiana - Emb289 P4 | ecosystem: Host-associated > Arthropoda: Insects > Digestive system > Gut ...
CGCACACCTCGGCTGCCAGCAGCCGACTGAACTGACACCCCCGCCGATATAAATGGACTCGTCCGTTTCGCTGGAAGACCAAATCTGGTTTCTGCGCGTGTGCCATCACATTCAATTTTCACTCTACGACCAGCGTGATGCCAAAATACCGGACACCTTCCGTTGTGTTTACCGCCAATAGAACACCATTCGTCTAGCCGGCATGCGTTTAATGAACTCATCGACATTGACTGTTTATTTTAGTGACGGGATAAACTTCTCACCATGTTGTATAATGGTCTTCAAACAAAACTTCAATCGCTGCTGTAATAACAGCGCTATAACACCTATTTAACGAATTGTTAAATTGCAAATTGCAAGTTCGCAATTTGACTGCCATCTGGCGGCAACTGTGCTACGGTTTGTACTCGTGAATTTACACGCGTAAACGTGGAGCACGGATCAGAGCTGTCACGCCACCACTCGGACCACGATCAGCGTATATACTAGATGATCTGTGATCAGCGTGGTTTGGGATCACAGATCAGTTGACATCACCAGTTGGAATGGTTTAGGGCGTGGGTGTTGTGTCATTGGTTGAGTGAGGGCGCGTGAAAAATGTCTTTCGGTAGAGCTTTGATGGATAAATTTTGGAACCCGGATGTGTGGTTGCCGCCAAATGTTACGTGGGCAGATTTAGAACCGAATGATAAAATAGCTTACGCCGATCACAGACATCTAGCAATACCTCTGCCGTTTGCAATTGTATTGTTGGGTGTGAGATTTGTATTGGAAAGGTTAGTGGAAATAATTTGGGTTACGTTTTTCTGTAAGGTGTTTCAGTCTACGATTTTTATACAATGAAATTTGTACATTGTAGGTACTGGTTTGCTCCTATTGGGATTTCTCTGGGCATCAAGAATACAAAACCAAAGAAGGCATCTCCTAATGCTGTTTTGGAGACGGCGTATTTATCAAAAAGAAAAATAAAGTACAAGCAGGTAAGCACTTTATTTTTACATATGGAAAACGAAAGTGAAGTACGTGTAAACTATCATTTCTTCCTGTAGGCTACATGTCAAAAACGAGTCATGAGGCACAAGCGAGCAAGTACATTAATTTTCACACAGTTATATTAGTATTAATTTCCAATTATTAAAACAGTATATTTTTTTAGGTTACAGTTGATGTTTTTTGTGAATGCACCATATCATTGACAAGCCTTTTTTTCATTTGACAAACTAGTAGGAAAAATGGACAATTTCAAATAATCGTCGGTTGGCATTGCATTTACAAAATGTTGCTTAGCCAATATGGATATTGAAATGTTTGCCCTCATATGTGATTGGTTATTTTAGTAATGTTGGTATATTTATTAAATTACATTGGTGCCTTGTCCGTACGGAATGACAATGATAAAGTATGAAATCAGAATCATCAAACAGCTTCAGACTTGTATTCATAAACTGCGTTTTTAATAATTTGTTCAGGAGCACTGATTTTCTGTAGTTTTCATGAGGCCCTCCAGCCAAATGAGACAGTCTACCAATTCTCAGTGTTTGAGAGAAGAGGATAGATAATCATCTTGTAAGAATGTAGCAAGGTGGGGATGTGAAAAACTGCATTACTTAGGGGCTTCCAGTTTTAATAATCTTCCCCATTTGAAGAAAAGTCTACGGGGGGGGGAGTCAGCTAAGAGAGAATCTTGGCTGCTGACCTAAGTCCTGTTAGGTATTCGTTAGGAAGAGGAAGCAGGGGTCCACAAAGTTCCCAAAAATCTAGGAGCCACCTGCATATTCTAAGTGCCAAAGGGGTGACATGAATCAAGTTCCATACTGAGGACTCGCAGTTCTGCAGTGACTTGTGAATCTTGTTATTATCTGGCATTTTATGGTCAGTGCATGTAAACTGATACACATTTTTGTATGTAAGTGGCAACAAATTGCAGTAATTGTGCTAAAAATATTAGGTGCCACTTTATATCATTTTATTACCTGGGTGACTAGGTGCCCATGTTTTCTGCACCCTCCAGGGGAAGTGCATTAAATTCCTGAATTCCTGCAGAAGGCTTTTATTTATACCTCTGAGTATGTTTGTATGGTGAATGCTCTTCAGCTTTATGTTTTATTTCCCCAAAAAATAATTTGAAAAGACATAGTGGAATGGAAATGTACAAGGTAAACTAACTCTGAAGCATCCTTGTCATGACAGGTGTGATTGCCCACATGGTAAGGCATGCTAAACTAATTTTGGGGATAATACAGTATAGTCAATACAGTTTTCTTATTTTAAGTTATTGCTATTTTGCAGGCCAAGGAATTCAGCTGTGACTATTTTTTGGTTGTTTTATTACTGTAACCTATATTTAAATTAACACATTTTACTCATGAAGTTTGTTTTGCTGTATTTAACATAAGTGTGTTTGCTTTAAAGCATTTGTTGAACATGGCAAATGCGTAGTTAATGCAATTTTTTGAGTGGTTTCTTTTAAGGTGATATATAATGTTACTAGTACTACAGGGGTACCGGTCCTAGTGGCTGCATGGTCTAAGGTGTAGTCTGCGGCTGCTCACCTGCTGAGATCGTGGGTTCGAATCCCACCAGGGGCGTGGATGCTTGTCTGTTGTGAGTGTTATGTGTTGTGAGGTAGAGGTCTCTGCGATGAGCTGAACACTTGTTCAGAGGAGTCCTACCAACTGTGATGTGTCGTTGTGTGTGATCAAGAAACCTCAAGATACAGGGGTACAGAAATCGTGGGTGCCAGGTTGCCTGGGTGACTAAATTTTATATGGCGAAACCTAATGTTTGTGGGTCCTCAGTATGGAACTTGCTTCGTATAACCCTTCTGGTGTCTAGGATTTTGAGGTGGCTCTTATATTTTGGGAAATTTGTGGCAGGTCTCAGTATGAACGCAGAGATACGAACTAGTCTATATGAAAATTGTTTTTGTAGTGTCTGTAGAAAAGGGCTGTTCAAATATCATGCTTGTAAGGAAATTGTATCCGCCATACGTCGCCATTGCTTTGCATTATTCGTTTACAATTTCATTGTGAAGGTCCAAGAAAATCAGGAAGGTTCGGAATTGAATAGAATGTCCACCAGCATGTGGTCTCTATGGATTATTTATTGACCAAAAAATGTACTTGTAAAGAAATATGCAAACTGTTGCATGCTTGTAAGAAGGTTGTTGGACATTACTTGTCACCAGAATGCAGGAAAAAAACATGACAAAAAATATACCCAGTAAATCCTTTGAAGGCATGGGAATGTCAAATATTTGTAAACAGTGGTACAAGAGTAGTAAGAAATGAAGTTTAAAAATTCAGACAGAATATTGCTGCCATTCATGTCAGAATATTTTTATCATTCCATCTCACATCAATTTCATGAGGACTATGATTTTGTTTTGGTGGTAACACTATCAAGTACTTAAATTTTCCACCATTTTCACAGGACTTAGTTTTAATTTTCCCACAATTTCAAAGGATTTAATGTTGAATTTTCCCACATTTTAAAAGGATTTAATGATGAATTTTCCTGGAATTTGGAAGTTACAGATGAACTCACCAATTTCGGTGCTGAACGTCATATAATTTTATCTTCATGTGTTTGGCCCCAGTTCAAATTCATATTATCTGCAGATCACTAGAGTCGTTTAATTCTGCCATCAAAAGGGTTAAACGATGTTACTGTTCCATACTGATGTTTAGAGTTATTATGTGCAGTGTTTTGAGTTAATGTGTTCACTTTCTGTTATCTATACCCATGAATCTGAAAGAGAAACAGTTTTCAAATTTCTGGTAGAGATTTGACAATGACATGGCAGTATAACCAGTAACGGAGGAAGTAAGAGTGATCCCGTTACAGGCCTGGTGTGGCCCAGAGGGTGGGTAGAGGTATAGCTCTACTCTTCCATGACCTCGGCACTGGAAGGGGGTGAGTGGTCAGCAGCACACCCCGGCCGCACTTTACCCCCGGGAAAGACCCGGTACCCATTTTACAGGAGACTGGGTGGTCCCCAGGACCAGTCTGGATGGGTGGAAAATCTTGTCCCCACCAGGATTCGATCCCGGACCGTCCAGCCCATAGTCAGTCACTATACCGACTGAGCTACCCAGCCCACATTAACAGAGGAAGTGGTGCTATGAAATTCCAGAAGGCTGAGTCATGGCATTATAGCCACTTCCATATGGTGTGGAATAAATGCCATTACCTTGTGTAGATTAGATTGTAAGTTTAACTTTTTTGAATTTGTATTTTGATTTGATTTTTAGATGATCGCATGACTGCATATAAAGGTGTGACTCAGCTGTAAACTTGTCAGTCAATAAAACAATCCAACAGAGTTTCAGTTCTGATATATGAAGCAGTAATTGCCTTGACCTCTTTGGCCTGATATAGCCAGATTTTGGTGGGCTGTGCAAAAGGAACAATGCAGATTATGAGAGGAAGAAACATAAATTTGCACTAAATTGACTGTGAAATAGATATGCTGTGTGAACCAGTCATCATCATCAGTCACATTACAATCCACAAGGAGCTTCGCCTACCTGTAGAACCCTGTTACACAACTGTCTGTCCCTGGTGACCTTCCACCATCTTTGGATCCCCAGCTTCTTCAGATCATCCACCAAAGTTCAGGTCTCCTCACTGTCCTTCCTTCCAGTGTGAAATCTGTGATGCTTCTGGGTGTTTCACTGTGACCCATTCTTTGTAAATGTCCTGCCCATCATAACTGGGCCACTGCACAACTGTTCTGATAATTTTCAGTGACTGACTTTGCTTGTACAATTCTTGAATTGTACCTTTTTTTCCATTCTCCTTTCTCTTGCAATGGACCATATACTTTAAATAATATTTTCCTTTTAGACTTACACAGTCATAATTCATCTGATAGTGTTAATGTCCATGTTTCACTTCAATACATCAGAATGGGTCTAGTAAGAGTTTTGTATATCATGACCTTTGTTTCATGAGTTAGCAGACGTGATTTAAAGCGTCTTTGTAGTCCATAATAACTCTGATTTCTTCTCTGTATTCATGTACTGATATCTTATTACATGTCATGTATGAATGAGTAGATTTGCATAATTTAGTTTCTGGTACATAGACTGTGTTAATCATTGTTGCAAAAACTCCTTATTTTATACAATCATATAGGCGTTTGTTGTTTTGGAATGGGTATGGAACCAAGGATCATTTCATTCTTTGAAGCATAAGGGTTAATTCTTGTTTAGATTGTGGGACTGGCCAAACAAGTGGACTTGTCAGAGAGGCAAGTGGAACGCTGGTTACGTCTCAGGCGTTCACAGGATAAACCATCAACATTAACAAAATTTTGTGAGACATGGTAAGTTATGGCATGTCATATTTCTATAGCTGCTAAGTGCATGTGAAAATGTTGATTGTGTAAGTGAAATGAGTTATGTTTAATTTCCAGTTGGCGATGGTTATACTATACATTCGCATTTTCATATGGTGTATTCTGCTTGTGGGATAAGCCGTGGTTATGGGATATTAATCATTGTTGGTATGATTACCCTCACCAGGTATGTTACCTTTGCCCTTAACTAAGAAGAGTAATTTTAGTTTTTAAATTTATTTTAATGTAAATGAAATATGGACTTGTTTGGGTTTTATTGATGTTGCACACATACATTCCAGTTTTGCATTTGAGAATAGGATAGGTAAGTACATAGTCTCTTTTAACTCTGACCAAAAGACCACAGCTGTCATGGAATGTCATGATTGATTCAGGGGTTCTGTGTAATAAGCTTCCTTGCTCTGGTCAGCGATGTGAGAGACACAGTGTTGCTTGAATGCATGCCAAGATGGTTACTTGATAAGAAATTGTGTCCTTATTGTGTATAAAACATGTCATTGTGTGAACAGTTCAGCATCATGGATGATTTTCTAACATCACACTATTGTTCGGAGCTGCTGAAGTAGCTGATAAATTATACATTATGTGAGTGTGAAACCCGGTCACACTGTGAGTCATTGTTGGTGAATGGTGGTTCTTGAAAAATATCAGGGAGAACATTTTGATCCAAGAGAGGTGAACTAAGAAGGGAATGGAGAGCGGTAATGAAGAATATCATACTTTATAATTTTCAACTGTGGTTAAATCAAGGATGATTGTCATCCGTTATTCTTTCAGGCCTATTTTCACTGTTAGAAGTGGTGACAAAATATTTTCGTAATTTTTCAGATCTTTCCTGGTATGCTTTTCTTTTATGTTTCATGTTAATGAATGGGAATTGTAACCCTCAAAGAACTTATTTTTTGTTTCTGTGGTGGAGATTTATAAATCAGTGGTTAATGGATATGTTCCCCTTGTGTCTTCCTCTACCACCACCACCTGCAGTGGCAACATTCTTCCTACTCTTTGCATTTCAGGCCAAGATGCCCTTTCTTATGAACCTTAATTTTTATGCTTTATTTAGAGGGTATTTTTTGAGTGTTTTCCCTTTGTGGGTTAATGTTTATGAGGATTTTTTATTCATATAAATGCATATTCTTTCAATGCTTATTTTATAATTATGTCTGCAGCGCTGTATAAAAATCTTGTGTTTGTGAAGTTCTTGATGGTGTCTGCATTGTTTTATTTCTTCTTGTTTACAAAGGCTGAAATCTGCTATCTGCCTCATGAAACACATTTGTGTGATGTCTGGTATGAGATCGTGAGTCCTGATATTTCCAGCTTTGCTGCCATGTGATAATGACCTACTTTTTTTAAGTGCTTTGCAATTACACAATATGTGGAATTTATAGTTGCTGGTGAATCTTTTTTCTCATAGGCAGACCTTGCTGCAGAGATGTGATGGAATGATCATATGTAGCTAGTTCATACATGTGTATGTCAGAATTTGTTATATTGTTTCCCTGCCCTTTTTGAAGTTTTTTATTGACATAGTAGCAGTTGAAATATGGTTTAGCCTACTGTCCTTCTTCTGAAAGGAAACATGACAAAAAAACTTGATGTAAACATGCCCCTATAGGCCACTCCTTGTTCGTATTGTTTAAATTTCATGTTGTTGATGATATCAAGATGGTGAATGTGTATACTTGTGACTGATGTGGAGATGACACTATTGCTGCTTAATCTAGAATCGTAAAACTTGGCATTGATATGTATCTCAAAATCTATGCAGATTTCTTTGAGGTATTTTTCAGAACTTAGGTAACATAGTGGTAGTGCAAAATCTTGTTTCACTTTTTGTTTGGTGGTTATAACCAGTGAGCCATCACCATAAAAATTTTATGGAGACAGGCCATAACCATACCTTGAGCTTTTTTTTTGTGCTGTCAGTAAGTGAAGATTGTGTAGTGTTATATGATAGGTTGACTCATGAATTGGAATTTGGACTGTCATGGCCTGGAGTGACTAAGGAAATCTGTGACAAACCTTGGAACAGCTGATCAGGCTCATGTTGCAACTAGGAGTTTCCTGAATACAGCTATAGCCTTACCACAGCACCAATCTATTTGGTAAACTGTGTGTTAAGCTCCTATATTGTATATCATTGAGCTGTGCTGCCTTCATGAAGTAGGCCTGTTACTTTGAAAGTGATTAAGATTTCTGCTCACTGGCTACTGGCCAGTCAGTGGAAAGTCTGCTAGTAGAAATTGTGCCTTTAGTTTATTCGGACTGGCTTGAGGGCCAGCATTATATTTGTTCCTTATATGACAGTTGCTCTATTGTCATGCAGTTGATAAAACCTGAATATGTGTGTCACAATTATTCGTTTTGATTTCACCATTACGTGAAGTATGGAATTTAATTTCAAATTTGAGTTGAAATTCTTTTATGTTTCTGACATACATTGAAAATGTAATGTTACTACAGTATGTTCAAACAAGTGATAAGGCTTTTGGTTCCATAATATTTACTGGATGTGTAGTATGTGTGTTGGACATATCCATTTTCATGCTTCTGGTATTAGTGATACATCACAAGGGAACTTAATCCTTTTGGTATGTAACATTTTAGAGTTCGTTGAATTTGTATCCTTTCTGGGTTCCTGATAAGAATTATTGATGCACTATTGCTGCTATAGCTCCTGCTATTCCAGTAAAGGGTTTGTGGTTTGATCAGTTGAATGTCGATTTACCTAGGCAGGAGGTCTACTTTTTTGTATGTGTTTGGGTCAGTATATTCCAGCTCCGACAAGACATGCTCTCTGCAGCAGAAAGTGCTAACATATTCCATATTTCAATAATACTTAAAACAGTGCCACAGATGGTGACACAATTATATCAAAATACTCTTTAAGCTTTAGAAATTCAGTACAGGTACAGAAATGTCATATTTTATATACAGTGCATGTAATGATACTTCTTTTCTTCTGCAACAATGGTTGCACGGACAGGCATATATTATGACATCATGTTGATAATTTCAGAGTGGAAAAGAGGAATGCACTGATAAATGTAGTTATATAAAGAATAAGAACAGTTATGTATTATATAAATTATCTTGACATTTCCTATTTTATCTGAACTAGAGCATCACTTCAGACTGCTGGTGGTATTACATGTTCTCACTGGCATTTTATTGGTCATTGACCGTATCACAATTCTTTGATGTTAAGCGGAAGGATTTCTGGCAGATGTTTGTACATCACATAGCCACAATATGCCTTATGGCATTCTCATGGGTGTGCAACCTCCATCGCATTGGAACACTGGTGCTTCTGGTTCATGATTGTGCTGACATTTTCCTTGAGGTAAGCTGCTTGTGCTTGACATTTGTCTGTGAATTCGTAAATGCCTATTTCAGATGCTTGCATCTTTGTATTACACTGCTTATCTGTTGCTCCAGAACTGTCCACCATTATTGAAAAATATAGTACATGTGACATATTTTTCAGAACTTATCCTTGAGTGCATGAATTTACATCTGGAAGCTACAAAGAGGCATGCAATGCTCATTGCTGACTATGGAAAGGTTGCTAGAATAACCGAAGGTGTGCAAGACTAATAACAGAGAAAAATGTAAATGTCATATAGCAGAAATATTAATGTGTTCAGTGTTCAGAAAATCCAGGTTTTAATTCTCAAGATATAGCACAGTAGGATGTACAAAGATTAAGGTTGTCTTAAAGGCGTGAAGTTATTTCCATGCTAGTTTGAATGCTCACTGATTTTAATTTCAATAGTTTCCAGTGGGTTAAAGTGTTCTGTCATTTTCACTGTATTTGGTAATTAAGGAAAGAAATAATGCAATGCCTAGAACACTGATTGATCACAAATTCTTATTTGCTTACAGGAGGAATTTCTCATTCATCGAGCTAAAGATAATGTGTTTGTCACATTGAAGAGCATACCTATCAGTTTATATGCAGTAGGTGCTGTAATGGATATCCAAAATTTATTGAAAAGATTTAACTCTGTAGGGCTCTGGCGATGGTGTTTTACTTTAGTAATAAGGCTGTTAGAAAGTAGATTTTACAGTAAATTCTCTTTTGTTTGCACTGGAAGGGATTAATAGGTTACTTTTAGAATCTGTGATTTATTTGTCAAAATAGAGGTAATTGTTGAATATTTCGATGCGTATGGAATTTACTGTTGTAGCAGTAAAGTTTACTGTGTTACACAGTTTTCAGTGTTTGTAGCAAGGCAGAACTGGACTAGGTTGTTCAAGGTTAAGCAACAGAACTGTACACTTCTCTCACAATATTAAGAACTTATTTTCACTTTCTTATAGGCAGCCAAAATGGCGAAGTACTCAAATTACCAGAGGGTATGTGATGTATTGTTTGTGATATTTACACTGCTGTGGATTACAACACGTCTTGGTGTGTATCCTATGTGGATAATTTACAGGTATATCTGAGTGTTTCATAGAACCTGAAAGAATCATTATTAATGCTTCAAATAGTGTGTGGACTAATGAAGAATACTTTTTCATGCTGAATTGCACACTGATATATTGCTAATTGTCCTGCTGACTCAATAGTACATGAAGAAAATAACGGGGGAATAGTTGACAAGTTTGGCATAATTTTTAAAAGGAAATAAATTTAAGTGTTGTTGGGAAATTACCTGCACATTGAGTTACATAAAGTACAGGACCATGTGGTACAAGGCAACAAATTGGCCTGTAAGGGGATTGATCAGATCATGACTAATGTGATACATCGTCTGTGTTTTGAATTTTACATAAATCATAAATATCTAGGCGCTGTTGGCTCTGTTAGGAACCCAGCTAGTGACCAACCTTGTAATATATCAACAGACTGGAAAAAGAATTCCATAGTGTAATGCATTCTGTTACAGTAAATTTTGATGGCATGCTCAGGCATGCGGATACTTGTATTCTCTGTCATTGTTAACAGTATCACTAATATCTGGCACAAAAAGCCACAGTTTTTTTAGCTGTTATGTAAGAATGAAAAATAACCCATTTGAAGGTCATATTAGTCTGATGTTGGAAAGATTTGTATTTGATAACCATTCAATGAATTTCCTGTTCCTGACAGAGTGATTTTAAGAGTTCCATTGGCATCTGGAATTTATAATATGAATATTTTGCTTTTAAGTGTCAGCATACGAATGATAAAACGTTCTACTTAACGTGCATGTTTTAAAATTTAAAAGTGGAAGGTAAAATTGTCAGTTTTATGAAGACAGTTCAGTTTAACACAACTCCCTTTATCGCAAAAACAGTTCTGTTTTTACAGCGTTCACTACATATTTCCACCTATAAGGTTATCATCAGGTGAAGATGTTATAAAAATATGCTAAGAAAAGCTGAAATAATATTGGAAGAGGCCTGTCTCTTATGTATCACAGTCATATTAATACGAAGTATTGCAGTCAGTACCATGTCCTAAAGTAGTGATAATTGATTGCTGAAATAGGTGCCTGTTTATGATTTTTACAACTTCAGACCTTGTTATTGATTGTTATACTTTTTGTTAATACAGCAGTGATATGTAACAGAGAGGCCTCTTGCAATTTTAATTCTGCCTTCATTAGTATATTTTTTTAACAGTGTCACCTGATGATGACCTGTGGGTTGAAACATGTAGTGAAAGTTGCAAAACAGAATTGTTTTTAATAAAGGTAGTTGTGTTGGACTGAATTGTTTGTATAAAACTGAGTTACAATAACACAATGGGATGTAATCTCCGAAGATTGTAAGTTGTTCCTATACATGCGAAAAGGCGTATAGGAAGAGTGAAGATACGGCACTAAATGGAAGTGGTTGGTCAGCCTCCAGTTTCAGATATGTACCAGCTGTACGGTTTAAGTGACGTACACTTGGGTTTACTGTTCGTGACATTAATTTTCTCTGTGGACATCAACAAAGATATGAACACACAGTTCAGCTCACGGTAATGAAAGTCTGTTGACCCTTGATCTAAACATATATGAACCATGACTCAGTTGCAGTGTGTCTCTTGTAGACTTACACATTTACTGTCTTGCTAATAAATGAAAAAATGAAACTTGGTGCATAACAGTGTTTTTACCTTAAATTGATGTCTTTGTCTTCAGTACATCCATTGAGGCTCCAACTTTTGTGGCAATGTTTCCTGCATACTACATTTTCAACTCCCTGCTTATCCTGTTATTGGTTCTACATTTGTTCTGGACATATGTGATACTGAAGATAGCGTATAAGGCCATGGCTGCAGGACAGGTATGTTAAAATTGTTCTTTTGTGAGTGTGTTTGTGTGTGTGTGTCGTGAAAGCTAATGTCTGCTACTGTGATTTTCAAGGTTTTGATTTGGTGGCATTTTTTAAGCTTTATTGGCTGTGCATTGCAGTATTACATTACTAAAAATGCCATTATTTAAGATCACTGTCCATTAAGAACTGCACTTGTGTTGTCAAGCTGTTCAAGAGTTATTGATAATCAGAAAGTTGCAGTCTTATGATCATGCAATCCACATATTTTCCATTGAGACAGAAGGAAGTTATAAAAAATACCCCCGTGTCAGAGTTTGAAGGTGGAAAGGGAATGATGGGAGAAAAATTGGGTTGTTGGTTAGGTGATCATTTATTTCAAACACTGACACTGACATGCATATGCTGGTGGGCATTAGTACTGTACTAGTCTCAACACAACATTTCTTTTTTTTATTGTCACAGTAGCACAAATTTTGTGCTATAAAAAGGGTATTCAGTGTGGGCTAAATTTTGGAAATTGTAGCATCATGACTGTTGGTGGAATGTAATGGTTTTACTGTACGTGACAACCTAAATATATATTATGTGTTATTGCATTGTCATGTTCAGGCTGATACTTATAATTTAGACATATCACTTCATTGGTTGTAGACGATATTCTGGTTTTGTAAGTAAACCGGCCAGTCTTGTTTCTGGTTATTAATGGAGATATGTAATAAATGTCTTAAGTATGGAGCCCTCCTAAGATATGATAGAAACATCTCTTACAGAAGAAAATTTGGTTATCTTTGCTTTAGGACAAGTTCTGAGTATTTTGAGTTTTACGTTTTGTGCAAATGCACACTTACGTGAGATTTTAGGTTTGCAGGGCAGATGAGATTAGTGTGTGGTCAGAAGGGTTGTGACACCAGTGCTTACCAGCTTTTTGGAGGAATATGCATTCTACATCTTTAGGGCATGGAGGCAGCAGTTTCCTCCAAAACTTCATAACCACATACCATACTCCAAAATATGTATTTGATTTCAGATGGAAGGAGACCTCCGAAGTTCTTCAAGTGATGAGATTTCTAATGAATCTGGTAATCATGTTGATGCCTCTCCTGCAGCACAAAATAACATTAATTTAAACAGCAGTCCCAAAACTGAAGCTGAACTAACCAGTGCTTAGTTTGAGTTGTTCGCAGTAAGTTATTTTCAGATGAAAAGTTTACAGAGACAAATGTTAAAAAGGATAAATGGGTCAGATTTATACACAAACATCACAACTGTGAATGAGGTTTTTGGAAGGAACCATGATTGTTTGGGTAATGTACATTATTTACATCAAGATGTCACTTAATAATTATTCACGTATTTCAAAATGTGTTCCTAAAGTGGTGGGATGTGCATTTTTTCTCCATCATATAAGCTTGCACAGAGTGGCACGTGTTCTTTATTGATCTTTGATTATCACATTTGGAATGAATGTTACTTTGATGTCCACAAATTAATGAGTGATGTACATTACATAATAAGATAGAGTTATCTCAGGATGAACTTTGGATAAACTACACAATATTGCTGTAGGTATCCTCCTTAAATTTCATCATTGAATATTACTTTGTACAGTGTTACTTTCCTGTACGTACAGAATTCGTAATTGTGAAAACTGCTTAAAATGTGCATTAATTAAAAAATTAAACGAATCCCTGGCTGAACAGTTCAGTGGAGAAGTCTAATCTTCTACATAAGTTAATATGTGATCACTTAATAAAAAACCATTCAGCATTGACAAGAAGTATACAGTGCATACAACCAAGGAAAAAAAAAGCATAGTTCTTGTTTCATCTATCCTCAGATCTTCCATGAAGAGCAGTGTAGTTTTTTAAATTGTTTTTTATCTGCAGCTAATATTCTGGTTGTCAAGAGGATCAGAGGTGTGTTTCACAATGCTATATGTTAGCCATTTTGTTCTTTGAGTACTCTTTTGAACATTGGTTTACATAAGTCACAAAGTGTGTGGTTTTGATGGAAGTACAACACAGGTTTTTAAGAAGTTACATTTTGTTTTTTTACCTCTTGTACTTACGCAACCGCTAGATGATGCATTTTTGTGGTGGTAATTAAATGGTAGAGTTCAGCACGTGGTAAGTTAATACAGATCTGTAAGCCTGGTAACAGATTAATTTATAATAATGTGTGACTTTGTACGCTTGTACTAAGAATATGTCTGCTGATAAAGAAGTTTTTCAAAGTTGCAGTTGTATTTATCTCTGCTTTACACTTTCTGGTAATTGCTTCCCATCATGATCCACAAACTACTAAGAATGTGTCTGCTGATAAAGAAGTTTTTCAAAGTTGCAGTTGTATTTATCTCTGTTTTACACTTTCTGGTAATTGCTTCCCATTATGATCCACAAACTTAAAAGACTAGTTGAAATGTTTCTGTGTTTATACCCGGTGTATGAAGAAGATTGATTTTGTGAGCACTCATATTGAAATTGTTTTCTTTTCCCTCCAGCACTGTTCTTGTAACTGGTTGCTTGTCATTAAGTGTACTTGACATGAATTCGTATTATGCCATTACTGTTAAAAGAAGGTTCTCTTTCTCAATACTCAATTTTGTAGCCATACTTATATCATAATACATATTTGGGAATTGTGGCAGCAGTGTTTGAAGGAATTAAATTATAGTGAATGAACCATAAGTTTTGTTGTTTAATTAAAATTTAACTCTTAGTTCATTTGGATCATGAAATTGTGGTGGTAATTAAATTGTAAAGTTCAGCACGTGGTAAGTTAATACAGATTTGTAAGACTGGTAACAGATTAATTTATAATAATGTGTGACTTTGTATGCTTGTACTAAGAATGTGTCTGCTGATAAAGAAGTTTTTCAAAGTTGCAGTTGTATTTATCTCTGCTTTACACTTTCTGGTAATTGCTTCCCATTATGATCCACAAACTTAAAAGAGTAGTTGAAATATTTCTGTGTTTATACCCGGTGTATGAAGAAGTTTGAATTTGTGAGCATTCTTATTGGAATTGTTTTATTTTTCCATCAGCACTGTTCTTGTAACTGGTTGCTTGTCATTAAGTGTACTTGACATGAATTCGTATTATGCCCTTACTTTTGAAAGAACGTTCTCTTTCTCACATTGAAATACTCAATTTTGTAGCCATACTTATATCATACATATTTGAGAATTGTGGCAGCAGTGTTTGAAGTACTTGAATTATAGTGAATGAACCATAAGTTTTGTTGTTTAATTAAAATTTAACACCTAGTTCATTTGGATCATGAAATTGCAACAGTACTGGTTACCTGTTTGGGGGTGGGGGAAGTTGGGGGGGGGGGGGGGAATTTTATCAATTTTTTTTAAGTAACGAAACAGGGGGGTGGGGGAAATTAACAGTTGTTGC
>Ga0123357_10005671_pt1 | contig 15018 bp, 8 predicted proteins | sample TergutEmb28metaG_FD_89873 | JGI IMG/M metagenome (GOLD analysis project Ga0123357, IMG submission 89873) | Embiratermes neotenicus P4 segment gut microbial communities from Petit-Saut dam, French Guiana - Emb289 P4 | ecosystem: Host-associated > Arthropoda: Insects > Digestive system > Gut ...
AAAAAAAAAAAAAAAAAAAAAAAAAAAAAAACAAAAAAAAAAAAAAAAAAAAAAAAAAAAAAAAAAACAGACTTTGCTGCGTTGATAGCACATCGATTGTGAGATCTATGGGATATGGCGATCAAAACATCCGCAATAGACTTTTCTTTACTACGCAGGGCAGTTCATTGCCTACATGGACAGGTAACTTCAATCCCCCCCTTCCGCGTGGGCCCACAAAATTTCCTTCGTGTTAGACGCCTCTGAAATGCATCATGAACTGTAAAAATCACATTTATTTATTTAACTTTTCTTTAGTTGGCTCATAACTGAACATTTGTTCAGCGCAGAAAATTAATTTTAAAAAAACTTATTTTGCTGCTCATCTTGCCGTCCCTTTGACTCTGCCGCCCGGGGAGGCCGCACCAGTCGCACCCCCAAGCTATGTCTCTGCATGTGGGATAGAAAAAAGTGGCGTTGCGATTGGTTTCTCTCCAAGAAATTGCGATTTCGCCTGTCAGCACCATTCCACCACAAAACTGTGATTTCGCACACGCATCCCTGTGAAAAAGGGTAAAGGGCAAAAACAAAGTTGTTCTCACACGCGCCATGACGTTATGTCGCCGTAGTAAAAGTACAACTCCACTCATTCTTAACCTCAACACAAGAGGGATGTAACTGGTCAGGGTCACGGCCAGGCTGCTTCCGCTCCGGCAAGGAGCCCCCATTACTCACTAGGAAGAGGCTAGGTGGCCCCCAGAAATCGTCTGGACGTTTAAGAGAAGAGATGAAGCACTAACCCCTGCCGGGATTCAAAACCTGGATCGTCCAGCTCGTAGTCAAGTCATTATACAAACTACGCTCTCTCAAATCTTTACAGAAAAATGTGGTTCGGAAATACTCTAAGATCGTGCTGTTGCATTTCCACATTACCTTACTTCTATACCACGATTCGCTACTGGAATTCTGTGCTGCTGTAAATGTTAAACATTTCGACTGACACAAGTTTGAGATTTTGCGGCAACTTGTAAACCTAAAGAAAATGTGTGAACCCCTATATGATATAAAGGCTTTTAAATATCATGTAATTTTTATCTCTCTCAAGTTGCCTTTTAATCCCACTTACGCCCACGTGGTAGAGTCGCCAACTTCGAAATTACAGTCTTGACGTGCAAATTCACGATAATGCGTCGGCCTATCAAAGGGGTTTCTAGAAGATTTAGTCTATACACCTGTCAGTGACAAAATATTTCGTAATCAAAACAACGCATTTCTTATCTGCCAGTGATAACAGAGAGACCACTCAGCCACGAAACTTCTTTGTCAAAATATGACATCGTAAGGAAATTCAGTAACTCATGTTAACGTCTTTATTTGATTGCTCAACTGAAATCTTTCACTGTACTAATCGCAGTGCTGAATATCGTAATCTTCCGCTTTCGAACAATAATTTATATCGACAACAAGCGGCAGGCATTTCCATTACATCTTTTCGGCACCTGATATCAGATGAGAATTTTTAATTGATAAACCGAAAAGCATATAAAAAAGACAGAAATAAATAAACATTGTAGTATTAAGCAGTATATTAGCCATTGCAAAAAGAGAAACGTCCTTTACAGACTCTGAATGTTAGGTGTGTTATTTCCTAGCTGTAGCTGAATAGGCACGACCAAACATGCAAGAAAGTTTTCAAGACGTTATCCTCTGTGCCTCATCATATAGAAGGCACATTCAATAAGTGGGAACAGTAATTTTAGCAATGTCAATTGCAGGCAAAAACCATTTAATTCTTGTGAACTTGCAAACGACAAGAGCAATGACATCGTATACACTGGCCATTTAATTATATTTTTAGTGTTGTTGCTGGTGCTTTACATGTCCAAGAAGGTCTTGCTGTTTTGTGGAGGCTGGAAGGCGCTATGACTGGCGCATATTTGTTATTGAAAATAAAGGAAACATTTAATTTTGTAGAATTTGCCTGTTGAGGAATATGAATTGACAATTATCACAAACAAAGGAAGTTAGGTACATTAGCTCTGACAGTCCGAAGGCGTTTAGCTGAATTATTCATTAGGAGGGAGGGTGATTCAAACTTGTTTCACTAGATACGAAGGAAGTTGTTGCCACTTTGATTTTAACGGTGAACTACGTTCAAGACGCCGGTTTGAACCAACGCCAGATTTAACATTTCCCGGAAGATGTCGGTTACAAGAGCGTGACGATAATTTCTACAACTCGGCAGTAAGCTAGCTGGTTAGTGGTGTAGTGTTCAGTTAATTTTTCACGTAAGCGGAAATAAATACTTTTTGACGGGAAATGGCAAAATTGTGCCACACTTATCTCACGATAAATGGGTCGTGGCCACGCAACGTCTGTCTAGGTCATGAATCGCACAGTTATTGAGGACGCCATGACCTATCTTTATGAATTCAATACGAAAATTCAGTGACAATGTAAATTTCTTTGTGGTATATTATTGGACTGAAAGGTCATTAATGCGATATTGAGCTTCCTGCACAAACATATCGGTGAACAAAATCTTAGCCACTCACCGCCTCACAAATATAGTTTCGTAACTTTCACCTTATCAGCCCGGGAGGCAAAAGTCAAGGGCCGAAGAACAAGTAGGCCTATATTGGTATTGTTCAGTAGCTACAACATGAACACAAATGAAGTTCGAATTTTCCAGAAACCCTTCGCCATTGGCACTGGTCAAGTTCCAGTGCGGACACAAAGGCAGATAATTAAACTGCAAAATAATGACAGCCTGAATGACGTTTTCGCCGATATAGAACAGAATTATGGGAACCTACTTGAAACTTTCAACGCCATAAAAACTTTCACGAAAAAAAAGCTCTAACACTACCTGGATGTACTTACGCCTGCGAGCAAGCGTTTTCGTTCATGAACTTCCAAAAAATAAAATTTGTTTCCAGGCTTAATGATTTACACGTTCATTCCAAATTATGCATTTCTTCTTCAAGATTCCAAGCAGACATTTACAAGTTTGTTCCAGGGACACACAATCTCAGAAATCTTACTGCACAGAGTAAAGAAAGAGTGTAAGGGGTTTTAAAACTTGCTAGGTGAGCATTTTTAATGGAGTAGACCTATTTTAGAAATAAATAAGTGCGTGGCTTTCTAGGTCTGTGAAACAAATGCGCGAATGAGTACTGTTACTTCAGTGCTACGCCAGTGCCACAAGGATGCCGACCCCTGATATACAGGAACTAACTGCATATCTTTAATCTTGTTTTACACCAAACTTCATAGTAACAATTTATGCTGACAGATACCTATAATAACCAATGTAAATATAAGCCAGTTTAACACACGGTTAGTAGCAAAATGTGAAAAAGTGCCAAAAGTCGCAATGATGATGAATTCTCCACTCCAAGATAAACTATGTGATGGCAAGTTATAAAACCTGGCTGAGTTGTGCGTCCCGCAGTTATATTATGTTTAATGTAATAATTTTGTAACTTTACATGAAAATATTTTTACATGCTGACAGTCCCGTATTTTCTACGTCTAAAATGAAAAATAAGCAGGCATGTAACAATTTTCAGTTTTAAATTAAGATATTTAAAATATTGAAGCCATTCAGTAAATGAATGTGGAGGGGAATCCCATGTGTCACATCTACCTAAGGAAAGGAAAAGTTTCTTTGTTTTTGGCTTGTCAATCGTAAGCCTGAAGCAGTACCGCACAAACTACTGTCGATGTGTGAAAAATTATTTTTTTACGTGCCGACAGTTTCTTCCGTTATTTTTTTTTTATATAATTTGTGAGGAAGTCATTGGTGTAGCTAATGAATCAAATTGCATCTGACCTAATCATCCTCATTCAAGTGGTTTCTTCATAGGAGTTTTTTTTATTCAATAAGACCAATCTGATAAAATGACGGGTTTTCCCATAGTGGACTATCTTAAGTACCTGCTTCCACCACCTGCATCAGACCGCCATCACGAATTAGATTACACTTCCCCCCACCTTTTCTTGAAACTAATATAATGTGGTTTCACACGTGTTAAATAGCTTTTGTATCATTACTTTCTGTTCGCCGGGAAAATGGGTTCCTACAAATTTCTTACCGTTATTTTGTTTTTGTTACCACTTCTACGATTCTCTTACTTCACGAAGGCACAGGACGGTGAGTATCAAGTGCACGATTATGTGTTAATAAGGAACCGACACGTGTCAAAAGTTAGTAGAGCACCACACATGTTTCATTCTGGGAATGTTGGTGTTTATAACCCGCTGTCAGAAGTTAGTTCCGAAGTTGGTTTGGGTGACGTTTCCCTTTTGAGCTGTCTGGTCTAGAGATGGCGTATCTGCCACGTGTCATTTCTTAGTTAGTCGTGCTATTTCATTTCTAATAGAAACAAGTATTACCTCAATTTTCGACACCTTGCTGATTTAAATTGACGTTAGAAACTTGTTGTAGTAAAACCTCAATATAGAAACTTGCTTCACTCTAATTATTGTTATCATCAGCACATGCAGTATTTTTTGCAAGGTGGTGCATATTACCTATATGTAAAGTGATCACAATTTTTAATGCTCATATCATATCATTTATTCTCATTACGTGGATCCTTACAGGATTACAAAATCCATATGGATATGGTAACAGTCAACAATGATGGATATGGTAACAGTCAACAATGAGCATAATTGCTCACTTGCAGAGAAGCCAGCAATTATTTGCTTAAGGTAGCAGATATGTAAGCCATTCTTGAACAGATTATCTGAAGATTTCGGAAGAAAGTGGGTCTATACATATTTTACCAAATTCTGTGAGTTTGTTCTTGGCGTCACAAGGATCAGTTAGGCATTCAAATGAAGGCAGAAAAATTTCACTGACTTCCGAAAGTTTTCGGTTAACATGAAGGCGTGCTTACTTTGTAATCGGATAATTCTAGCAAATAAATGCGCTCCCGAAGTAGTAAGTTATTTTTCACACTTGACCCCTTAGTGCTTCCCGTTCTGGCTAACAAAGTGCCTCCGATCGTAAATTTACAGATACGTCTTCAGGAATAGAACATGATCCTTATATACAGAGGGATTGCAAAGTAAATAAATACTGAATGGCTAAATCTCCCAAATGGTACATTTTATTCTTATAATTCTTCGGCCATTTTAGAGCCAATATACTACTACTTAGTTTCAGGAATCAGTACAGGCCCCAGCATTTTGCGCACACGTCCAAAAGCTAGAAGACACGGATTCGACTCTTTTCCTGAAGTAGGCAACAGGAACACTGGCAAAAGTGTCTCTAATTTGTCGCTCCAGTTTATCAATTGTTCTTGGTTTTGCTCGGTAGACGTCCTGTTTGTCCCAACCCCACAAAATGAATCACATGAAGTAGGATCGTAAATGAGAGGACGCCATTCTATTTGTCCTCGACGCCCAATCCAACATCCACGATGGCTGTCATGCCAAACACGAAGAGGAAGCGCAGGTCATGAATGCCTTAGTAAGATATAATGTGTAACATTAAATTGTCAATTACGAATTTACTTTTCAGTCACTCCGTACATTGTGTTCAGCTAATAAAAATCATCCCATGTGGATGGTCCTAACCATGGCATGTTTAGGAACCTACAAATATTCCATTGTATGCAGATAGGAAATAAAAGCGTTTTGCCAAACGTCGCGGCTAATTACTTGGCACTCCGGTTGCTAGGGCTGCTGAGAGTCGGTTCAGGGCCTGTTGAAAAATTTTTTCGGGACCGCAGCAACAGCAGACCGGCTAAAATATTTACACTAAATCAGAAAGACTGACTCTCAGTTGCAGAGGAATTTGCCCTTGGTGTGAAAGGGTTACTGTGTATAATAGACAAATAATGGTAATACTGAGAAAAACAAAAAGATATGCAACACAGTTGGGTCCCTTTCCGCACCGCCGCGCCCCAGTAATTTGTAACGGCTTCCTCCCCTTCTTGTCGGCATTACCGGTTGCGTGTTCATGATGTCCTGGGCACAGTGTCCTCGTATGCTGAGACCCGACATTTACATGGTAGCAAAAAATGTACCGTTTTCGGGGTAACAGATGGATGCAGAAAATTCCCCTGAAACTTCGGTAACCATATACGAAATTATTTAAAAACGTAACAAAATACCCACAATCTAAGTGTAGTGCAGTGACTAAGGTCTTTCTCGATTTTATCCAGGCAGATTCTAGGGCGGTAGGTCCACAATCTACAGTCTCTTACAATCCTGGCTTTCGGCGATCTGTAACCCAATAACAAATTAACAGATGATTTAATTTCAGGCGCTCCACGTGCTGAGAAAGTGATCTTTTGCTACTATGGTTCGTGGGCAACGTATCGTTCCGGCATTGCACAGTTCGACGTGGAGAATATCAACGCATCACTGTGCACTCACATTGTCTACAGTTTCATGGGGCTTAATGGTGGCGTGATAATTTCTCTCGATGAATATAACGACTTCGAAGCCAACTGGGGAAAAGGTCAGTGCACTTATCTATCAGAAGTCAAGATAAGGTAACAAGTAATTTAGTAGCAAAATAATGCTCCGCCATATAAAAATCGTAGTAGTGTGTCGGTCGAATATAAAAAATAATTTATCGTTAGATCTCTTAGTGTTTATTAACAACGTCTGAAGAAGTCTTTTCAATCATATCCTGTATGTTGCACTATAGCTGAACACATGTCATATAAGGGCCAAATACATTTCCGTAAATTTCAAAATTGACGCGACTGCCCAGACTTGTCATCAATTTTGGCTCTTACACACACAACTGGAGACTTTCATCTCATCAGTTGAGCCTTTCTATCAGGGCACGTTTAGAATCGGTTTCTAAATAAAGTACATCGGATTAATTTTTTTTACATGTAACTAAACGAAAATATAAAGGATAAAATCACACGACTTGTCTTTTTTTTACGAATCATGATTTTGGGCACATCGAGTTTCAAATTACGGCTAGTGATATTATTTATTTTTACTCCGTACAAGGCAACGTCCTATATTGGAGTTCCTCGACAACTTGTAATTTTAGCGCCGTGCATTTTTCCTTAGATTTAGTGAATGATAAATCGACTTGGCACTTGGAGATTCTCTTCCGTGCTGACAGGTACGTAGAGAATTGGCGGTGAAGCGTTATGAAAGACTTGGACTCGACGGGGCACAGATGCACTGGATTTTCGTAAGGATTTCCCTATGGAAACAATTTTACTGACTTCTCTAAAAGACGAGAGCCCTTGTGCGTTAGACGATAGGCCCGCTATTTCTAGAGTTTTTATTTCATTTCCTATTAGTACAATTGCAAAAATATTGCTGAGGAGAGTAATTAAAACGAACACGTCTGGGTGATAGATGTTGTTCAATAATTATAAAGAGGTGGGCACTGCAAGAACATAATGTTAGCGGATGCAGGCTTCTGTACTTCTATTACTATATTTTTTTTAATTTATTCTCGCCTATTAGTTATAAGGTGGCGGTGTTATAGTTAACCCAGATCTAAACAACAGATGAAAGCGGTTTACCCCAGTACTTTACGAATGATGTATGCAGTGCTCATTAGCGTGATTTTCTGCAGCTCTGTGGCCAATGGGCGACCTGGGAGCAACTGAAATTTCTGAACTAATCCCTTCTTAACTGTTCCTAATGCTCCAGTTTTGTCCCTACTTTCCATATTCTGCTGACCTCGAACCCCAAGTCTTTGTACTTGTATATATGAGAAGACCAACAAGATGCACACTTGTTGGTCTTCTCACATAAATATTGCACGATGCACGGTTCTGAAAATGTAAAGTCTCTTTGTATTTGCTGAGTTTTCAGTTTCCTCTGTGTTAACGTTCGAATCGCCTGGTATGGCTATATCGAACAGAATGCAAATCTTCTCCTTTTTTGTCAAACAGTACTATATCAGGTCGGTTTGCTAGTAGTGTCCGATCTATGGTAACAGGTACATCCCACATAATAGTGATACCTTTGAAATTTATAACCCTTTCAGGCATATGTTCGTCGTACTCGTCAGTAACCTGTAACCCCATACGTTTACATATCGTCCAGTGGATGTAACCAGTCATTTACGTGGGGGTGCTGATAAGTCCTTAGCCCGACCAGGACGGAAACAAGCTACAGCGACCCAAACTCGGGATTTATTCAGCATACGCCCCACGAAGCTCAAAACACTTCTTACTTCTTGCTCTAACGCTTGCAAGCCACTCAAAAAAAAAATTCAGAAGGTTGTCCGTCCAATCAGGTCTCCGCGGCAGCAATGACCTCCGCGTCGGACGAAAATGGCAACCTTTCAATTGCTTTTTCAGTCCAGGGAACAGGTGGTAGGTCGACGGGGCCAGATCCGGAGAATAGGGTGGGTGATCAAGACACTGGAAATTCAGGTAGGCCAGTTTCTTTTGGGTTGCAAGTGCCCGGTGGGCCGTGGCACTTTCGTGCAAGAATAAGACCCCCTTGGTGACCTTCCCGCGGCGTTTTTCCTTCAAAATGTCCTTCAATTGCATCAGCAGAGATGAGTAATACTCCGCGTTGATAGTTTGGCCCTTTGGAAGATAATCAACGAGGAGGATGCCGTCTTGATCCCAAAAAATCGAGGCGAGAAATTTTCCAGCGGATTTTTGCACTCGGGATTTTTGGGGCGCGGTGAGCCGCTATGCCGCCACTCCATTGATTCTTGCTTTATCTCCGGGCCATAGTGATATAACCAGGTTTCGTCCATGGTCACCAATTGCGACAGGAAATCATTTGGATCGAGCCGAAAAAAAATCCAAATTTGCTCAGACGACTGGCACCGCTGAAGTTTTTTATCCGCGTTCAGGCATTTTGGGACCCACTTCGCGCAGAGCTTCCGCGTGTCCAAATCTTCATGAATGATGGACCCAACCCGCCCACGTTGCTCAGCTATTGATAAAGCCGAAATCCGGTGATGTTCCAAGATTAGCTCGTGAATTTTATCAATAATCTCCAGGGTGGTCACTGTTTTGGGTCATCCAGGACGAGGCGCATCACAGGTGGAAAAATCACCACGTTTAAGCTGGGCCACCCAGTTTTTGACAGTGGCATACAATGGTGCATGTTCCCGTAATGTTTCTGCCAGAATGGCATGAATTTCCTTCGGCGCCTTGCAAGAAAAAAAAAAACTTGATGACAGCTCGCGTCTCCATGTTGTTGAAATCGCGCGCGTCACCTGACATGCTTCCTTTCAGCCTCTGTAACAAGAAAAGACTTGAAATTCGGCACATGAACAGACCCCTCTTTCCAATGACACTATCGATTCTATCCTACGACATCGGGAAGTAGGTCGGGCTAAGGACTTAATGAGCACCCCCTCGTATTGTGGCTATTAGTGTATTCAGATGGCGCAATTATTATGCATCCTGCAGTAATAAGTTTTGTGTGTTCTTCCGCCTATTAGCAAATCCTGCATTTACTATCAACTGGTTGCTTCATGATGCTCCTCTAATGATAACTTGTATTGAGTGCTTGATCTTGGGCTGCTATTGTTAAAATCTCCGTTTCACCTTCTACACAACGCCAGGGATTTTTCTTCATCTACTGATGTCAATGCTTTGGTTTCCTCTTGGGTTCTTCTAATTTCTCATTTTCAATGCTGGGCTTAAATTGATTCTTGATGCTTTGGATTATTATTATTTCACTGTCTCCTGTCACAGGCCTTTTTATCCATGGCTTCCTTTTGCGCGACATATCTGTCCGCTCTTATTGCCAGATCTAAAAATACGCATGTTTTCTTTTTTTGTTTGTAGTTACTGTTATTATAATTATTATTATTATTCATAATGCAAGCTACCAAGCTCAAATTTGATATTGTTAATTATATGGTGTCCCAATTAATTATTTACATATACTTTGTCATCTCTGTCAGTATCATTTGCCTTGTTTATTATCCTTATGTGTCTTATGTTCTGTTGTTTCTGCAATTGGCTGTTGATTCAGCACACTAATAAACAAGCAGAATTGAATTATTATTGCAACCAGAAATGAATGCAAAATTTGTAACCTTCTGAACATTTCACATGTAGAATGATTGTCTCTAAACAAGTGAGCTATTGAACTAAACTAGGGAGTAATTTTCGTTGATCCTGTACACCCACGACTTTTCTTAGATAACAGATATTCAATTTGAAAGTGACCAAGTCTATTCAGTTTTCTTTATTTTTAGGTTCACTTAAGAGATTCGCTGATCTGGCAAAGAACAATGGTCTTAAGGCACTAATGGCTATTGGTGGCTGGAATGAAGGTTCTGTCAAATACTCTCAGGTACATCATCTCTATTGACTCCACTGACTTGTCTTTAATTCTGTCACCATGATCATCAGTAACTCACTATTTTAGTGGCTTTGATTTAGAGGCTCATACTAGATGTGCAACAACATTTTGAATACTATTACTGCTTTTGATAAACCTACATGTAGCTGGAATTTTGCTTCTTATTGGTTTAAATTTTCATTTTGCTGATTAGCCAGTGTAGTACCCCTTGAAAAATTCAATGGAAATTCCGTACATTTGATCATCCCACATCCCTCCATCCAGCCAGTAACTTTGCATATTTAGTCTCTACTGTCTAATCATTCCTTGAACCCTTCTTCTTTTTCTTTACAAGTTGCCTACCTGTATTCCTTCCCCATTCATTGCATTTGTCCATACTATCACCCCATTTTTAACAAAACAAGCATTAAAATTCTTACTTCTGATTGATTTTCTGTTTCCCTCTGTAGATTTGGTCTCATTGTTTCAGATGGCTGCAACGCAAGTTGGACGGGACTTTTTCGCTGACAGTGTTGTTACCTTTGTCAAAGCAAATAATTTTGACGGTCTTGATGTAGACTGGGAATATCCTACCCAGCGTGGTGGAACTCCAGAAGATAAGGTGAATAAACAATGCTCTGAAATGTAGGAAGTTTCCTGTTATACCACAATTAAGTTTGAAACTTATCCTTTACACAGAGTGCCAGATCCAAAAAATACTCAACAACCAATTTTTTTCCTACATTTTTAATGATGAAGTACGTCATACTAAAGTGAAATGGATTCACTAGAATATATACTAGAACATATTTCAAAGGGAGGAGGATCACTTACAATACACAGTTGTAGATGGTAGGAAAACATTGATCTGTCTTGCATTACTTGGGCTCAAGGCAGAAAAGTGGTGGGTCCACGTCCATGTAGCAGTGAGCCTTTTGTTTTCATAAATTTCTTGACCAGCTGAGAAACTATTTGCTTCTCAAAGACTCTGGCCTATAGAGTTGGTTCTGGTTAATTTATCCATAATGTCAGCAGCTCAAATTGTACAGTGGTGAAAGGTAAGACAACCAACAAATAACGAACTGCCAAGAATAAAGAAGAGTGTATTTATGGGCTGGTGTGAGTGCGTGTGTTACTCTCCTAGCATTTGGTTGTGAGCATACAATTAGTAAACATTCTAACTAATTTATCTACATGTTTAAATAATGTGTTATTTCTAACTGGCTTAGTATTTCTTTGATAAATCCAGTGACAGTAGAAATACCCACATACACTGCAAACACAAAATTTTCCTTACTTGGTGCTATACACATCTTAAAATCATCAATATATTCCTATCTTCTCTAGTTTCACCTGTTTATTTTGGTATACAGGAAAACTTCTCATTGTTGCTGGAGACACTGGCAAATAAGCTACATGCTGAAGGGTTGATGGTGACTGCAGCTGTTGCTGCTGACCCTTCTATTGCTGCAGCAGGCTATGAATTCCAAAAAGTTGGACAGTGAGTATAACTTATGATCATTGACATTTAAATTAATGTGTCAGATGCTTTCATCCTCAGAAATATCATCCATCTGGGGTCCGTCCCTACTCTTTTACGCTATTACTATATGCAATGTTAAAACACTGACTTTTTTATTTTCAATAAACCCATCTGTGTACATGAAACAGCCATGACAGGAGTTTTCATCTTCCTCCTGTCCCTGCAAAGATACAGCTGGAGAAAAGAAACTACATATCTTCATACAGCTGTCAGTCTGTCTTTTACAGGTGTCTCACATTAAAAAACCTTGAGGTTGAAGACATGCTCATCATGAAATTAAATATTCCTTCATTTTGTACCTACATGCACAGAAGATAAATGCAAGACCCCATATATGCAAGTGCACCATAGAAAATACTGCAGACTGAGCACAAACAACTTGCAAAAATTAAATAATTTGCTAATGGCTTATTCAACAATGTTATCAGTAGTTCTGAATTTATAAGCACAAAATGATAGAATTATTAATTGGATGGCTTTGAGAAGCAGTAGTCCTGTACATTTTGAGGTATTATCCAAGCATTTGCCTTCCAGGCCTTATTAGTAAACCCATAACAAAAACTCCAGGATAGTCTGAATCCTGGCTGTGATTCATAACAGGTACATCATGGAAATAAGCTTCAGCCAACTTGCTGCATGTACTGAACAAAATAAACTTAACATGATCTTTGATCAGAGGGCAGATGTATGGAACACATTAATATTTGATTACAGAGGAGCCTGCTATTTACAGAATTCATCATTTTTCAGGTATGCAGACTATGTCAGTCTCATGAGCTTCGACTACCACACTGCTACCTCAGACCCAGTAACAGGAATAAACTCCCCTCTGTATGAACCTCCAGGAGGAAATCCTAATAACACTGCATTGAACACAGTCAGTATCTTTCATCAGTCTACTTTCTTTAGGTTTCTGTTCATAAAGAACCATTTTATAAACCAAATGTATGTTGCATCCTTTCCTACAGCATAATCCATTGTTTCCTTCTATGGTCTAGTTAGTAGTCAATAACAGAACTTTACAGTGCAGAATCAATCTGTGTCATGTGAACAGCAAGTATTTCTGGAAGCCACAGCATATAAAGCACATATTATCTGACAGCATCTGAACACAACATTCACAACACCTTACTCTTACTGGAAACCAGCTCACCTTCATATTCATGTACCAGGAAAAACATTATACTGTGACATTTGTGAATGAGTCAAATTTAAATCCATTGAGAACTCTTATTATAGGCCTTATTGTGCAATCCAATCATTCTCAAAAATGAATATACTGACAGACATTCTAACAGTTTTATGCAAGTTTGACTACTCCCTGTCTCTTTCCAGGACTACTCTGTCAACCAATGGATAGGGGGTGGATTTCCTGCAAGCAAGTTGCTTATAAGCATACCTACGTATGGCCGAACATACACGCTTGCTGACCCAGAAGACAACGGGCTTGGAGCTCCAAGCCTTGGTAATGGTGAACCTGGGTATTATACAGGGGAGCCTGGATTTATCACCTATTATGAGGTACTCCAATGTTTTTTCCTTTAGAAAAATTCCTTGCTAAAAGTACACAAATGAACTAACAGATCTTATAATGTATGCATGGTGTAAGACACAGAAAGCTTCTGCAGCATATAAATTGCTTTCAAATTCTCTTGTGTCAATTAGCCACAAGGGTGCAGCTCAGAATTTCCATTGCCAATTAGCCCACAGAAATTGAGTGTACTAGAATCACTTGTAAAAAAAATTCACAAGTGCCTTGCATTCTCTGTGAACAGTCTGCTTGCCCACTAATACTGTAATGGGTGCATGCAGATGTCATAAATCAACAAGGGACTATTACTTTCAATGTTATAATGCTTATAGAAATTATAATTATTAACATTCACGTAAATCAGGCAATTTGACAGCATACTGCAGGGCCTAAGGGTGCTATATGCAGGTAACCATCATAAAGACAAACCAAGAATTGATCATTAGCAACTGTAATCTAGAATGTGACAGACAGATCATGAGTGATGCAGTTTTTCATTCCACACAGATATGTATGACTAAAAACTGGAATACTGTGACAGATGATGTCATAGGATATACATATGCTTACCATGACAACATATGGATCAGCTACGATGATGTCAAAACAGCCACAGCCAAGGTAAGTTTATACACTCACACCAGCCATACTCCTCTCATCTGCTTTGAGGTTTGTACCAAAAGGAACAAGGGAAGTTTTAAACATTCAGATGAACCAAGAATGTGAGAAAATTTTACAAAACATTTAGGCTTCAAATGTGTGCCTGCTGAGAAGACTGGGGTTAACTGGTAGGTCAAGAAAGTAGGCTAGCTGAAAGGTCCCCGACTTACAAATAAAGACTCGTAATAATTTTAAAACATCGCAGGATAGGAAGGTAAAGAGGAGAAGTTTCCCCTGTCCACACCATGAAGGCATATAGGTGGAGTAAAGGTGTAACTTCACCCATTCTTAGCCTCTGTGCTAGATGGAGATGAATGGTCTCCTCCACACCCTGGCTGCTTTAGAATATGGAAGGAACCCAGGTATTCATCAAATAGGACTTTGGGTAGGCCCCAGCACTGGTCTGGACATTCTGGAGAAGAGAAAAATCTCTTGCTTTATTAGAATTCCAACACCAGACTGTCCACGCTGTAGTGCTGCTAGAGATTAACTCAATTTAAACAATGCCTAATCATAAGTTTCAAACATCTTTACACAGAACAATTCCTACAAACTTGTTACATCAAATTTTTAACTGCAAACTATCTGCACAGTTGGAAAGCCACTTTTATCCTTATGTTAAAATCTCAAAATTTCACACCTCTTTACATTCATTCACAAGCACAGCCACCACCCTGCGCGCGCACACACACACACACACACACACACACACGGGTAGTATGGGATTGAGTGGTGCTGAAACAGGAAATGACTGAATTTTTTTTTATTTAATTTGGAAGGCTTATGATTACTCTGAAACATACATTTTGGTACATAAGGCAAATACACCAACACCTGAAAGGATATTTTGCTAGATGCAGGTTGTCACACATACAGGATGCGGCAGAAATGCCTGACGGTTTTCAAAATGAAATAGCACAATGAGGTTTCGCCTTTTTATGTAAAAGTTGTTATCACTGGAAAACTCAATACATGCCATTTTAAGTTTTGAAAAGTACGTCACTCATATGTCTCCCACCATTTCTCAAACACTGCTTCAGTCTTA
>Ga0123357_10005672_pt1 | contig 15016 bp, 11 predicted proteins | sample TergutEmb28metaG_FD_89873 | JGI IMG/M metagenome (GOLD analysis project Ga0123357, IMG submission 89873) | Embiratermes neotenicus P4 segment gut microbial communities from Petit-Saut dam, French Guiana - Emb289 P4 | ecosystem: Host-associated > Arthropoda: Insects > Digestive system > Gut ...
ATAGCTGGAAGAAAAAGTTCTTCCACCTAGCCACGATACTGTGGGAGTCTGCCACCAAGTCACCTTTCTCATCCTTCACTATATTACATCTAGGCTGGTACCCTTCTTAAAGTAACTGATGCCCCTATAAAAGTCCCTAATGTTTTAGATCTTACTGTTAGTTTCAAGTTCCTCAATTTTATCTCTCAAATATGCCTTCTTTTTGTAATAATGTTAAATGATATGGTACTCCCATAACACCATTACATGACATGGTACTCCCATAAGACCATTACAGGACATGGTACTCCCATAATAATGTAGGACACGGTACTCCTATAACACCATTTCATGACATGGTACTCCCATAATAACCTCAGTAGACAAACCTGTGACAGTTTGCATGTCAATTTGTGCAGGAGAAGCCTGACAACCCCAAACCTGTTATCTCAGCAGCAAGAAAAGAATGTGGCCTGTCACCAAAGTTGTTCACAATACTGGAAGATATGATGAGGAAAACTACAGCGTGAAAAAGAAAAAGTTTCATTGGGCCATCTCAGAACAGTTGGAAAACCTGCAGTTTGCAGATGGCATTTGGCTGCCGTCCCATGACTTCAGTCACAAGGAAAGAAAGCCAAGAAACTTTTGAGGCTCCTGCAGTATTGACCCGTCCTACATACAAGCGGATACCAAAATATGGAGTGGAGAGTGGGCGAGATGTATGGAGTATTTATTTGGAGAGGACGAAGTGACCTTGTAGAGTGCCACTTCAATGTACATATATACACACACACACACACACACACACACACACACACAGCTGTTCTGAGCCAGGGCGCCGAGAGTTAAAATAGTTTCAGATGTTGTGATTCAAAAGTAACATATTTTGTACATTCAAAAGTAACTTCACATTTTGTACATTCAAAAGTAACGTCACATTTTGTACGTGCAAAATAACTTCACATTTTGTACAATGTCTCGGATTTAACAAACCCAAGCCACAAGAATCACTGCAATTTTATAACGTCAAATTTACTAACACATTTGCCGCCAGGTGCTCAAAACGTCTTGAAAAGAGGAGACGTTAGGTAAACAGTGAACATGCTGACAGCATCAAATGCTGCAGCAAACAGCAATCCAGTACCCACGAATATCAAGTAGAAACCCACATAAGAATAGGAAAGGGGCAGACTAATAAATATCAGACAAGGGATACACGACAAAACAACCACGGTGTTTGTTCGTGCTCCCAACTGCCCCCCATACGGCGCGCACACAACCGTCTCATCAGCACAGACTACGTAGCGACGTCTACGGCTCTACGTGTTCGTCCCAACGATTACAAGAACTTAAAAACATCAGCACTTAATAAGGTTTATCCAGCAATCCTGCAGATTGATTTCAAAGCATTTTGGTGTAAGAGAACACAACTGGCTAAAAACTAATGAAACTCTAAAATCTGTCATTCAGCTACCGACTGACAAAACAATTTGACAATTTTATCATTTACACTATTGTGAAATTGTGGAATCCCACAAGGTAAAATCACAATGACCAATTTACGTGTATTAAATTTTACCTTCCTTTAAATGTTGTTTTAAAGCCTACTGACGGTTGATTGTTACTGAAACATGTAGCTACTGTTGGAATAAACGTAGCTGTGTTGGACGGACTGTTGTAAGGACTTGTTACTGATAGTTCCATTGCACAACTGGATGAATTCTATCAAATGAATACAGTATGGTTCAGAAGTGCATATTAGCAACACGTGACTAGGCATGGGACTCAGTCTACCAATGAACACGTCGCAAAACTGAAAAAAAAATGAAGTCCAACGCGCCGACAATTGTTATAGAAGTGAAATATCTGGAGTACAAGACAGAGCGTTACGTTCTGTACTAATATGTGAGCAGGCGTGGCTAAGAAATTAAAGTGGGTAAACTGAACTTTATCTTGTCCATATCCATGCACTGGTGACACTGTTTCACGTAACAATCCCACTACTGCACTTCTATATATACATGTGTGTGTGTGTGTGTGTGTGTGTGTTTACAGCACGTTACTCACGTCGAAACGCTGCTCCATGTTGCAGTGTCAGTAAAGTGCTGTTGACATACATACAAGTGCAGCAGTCGAATTTCTATGTAAAATGGCTAAACAGATTTGCGCGCCCGTAGGCACAGGGACTGTTCGCAGTACTGCCTTATCGACATCGGCATTGGGCACAGTCACCTGTTCTGTGGTACAGGGGGTTTGCTGCTCGTTGGTAAGACACAGAAAACATGAAGCTGACAAATCGTCATCAACATGTCCTTCAGATTTTGAAAATGCGGTGAGCTTTGCCCCCCCCCCAATATGTATTCCCAGTGTAATGCTTCTAACAAGTGATAATTCTTCCAGCAATTTTATTATTACCAAGTGACATTTACACTTTACAAAAAATGTATTTTTGTGAGGCTGGCGCTGATTTTTAAATATTTTGACGAATTCTGTGTATCAGAACACAATATCGGCAAGTGATTACAGAGAGGCTGATGTCTCTAGACACGTTCTGGTGCGCCGGTAATCTGAAAGGACGTAGGTAGTTCTCAATAAGGAGAGGGTTAAGCGACCATTCCTTCATTTCCATACCTGCCTTGTTACGGGTCAGACAACCGGCAGTTTGAGACACAATGACATTTACACGTACGATCTCATGTAAAGCAGCTTTTAGTACCCACAAACATCTTCATTAGTTTCCACACGCATCAAAATACAGCGTCACAATGTCAAACGGCTGATTTTTGGTGACAAGAAAAGATTGTTTACAGGTAGGGTTAGTGGCAGGCAGACAGGGAGAGAAGCGGAGACACAGCTGGCCCTGTGATTTTTCCGGAATGTAGTTCACAAGAGTCTTTTGGACTGGTTCCACGCGGTACACGAACTGACAGTAGGCTACACCGGACTGATTTGTTTGTGACATCGAACTGAACCAGTTTTATAGCTCCTTCGAAATGTACTTAGACCCTAACAACAGCCTTTCGCAAATTGGGACCTATTTCACTAACAAAATTATCATGACTGGACCGACTTACATATTTCATTTTTTAGCACAGAGATTTGTATGAACTCCGCTAAACATCATGGCCACTGGTGGGCAGACTTCAAAGACTGAAATCCCGACACGACTATAAGCAACCCTGATTAAGATAGCATTTGCTTTTTAAGTACAGTGTCTGAAAGAAAGGGAAGGTTATTCTGTATGTCACCCAGTGTGACACAAACCTACAAAAGACAGAACCAAGGCCACATGAAGGTTGTAACTTGCGGTGCTGTTCTTCAACATGTCCACCTCAGCAAGATGGCCTCACGTTAACGCAGTTTTGCGCCTTCCGCCACCTAACATCCGTAGCAATACACAGCATTTTCGATTTCGCTAATACAACACTTATTGAATGTGATTCTGTAAGCGTGACTGCTACAGACACAGTGCTTAAGAAAGCCTCACAAAAAAATTATAAGAAGAATTAATGTCACGACAGCAAGCAATCATGTCAAGAATGTCTCACAAACAATGGTGGTCTTTTTTTTTTTTTTTGTTCCTTACAAATTTATCGAATGAGCATCAATGTTTTTTCTGCAGTCTCTCTGCATCTGCACGCACAGTGAACAGTCTCTCTGCACCTGCACACACATTAGTCTCTCTGCATCTGCACGTACAGTAAACAGTCTCTTTGCATCTGCACGCACATTAAAGTCTCTCTGCATCTGCACGCACAGTAAACAGTCTCTCTGCATCTGCACGCACAGTAAACAGTCTCTCTGCATCTGCACGCACAGTAAACAGTCTCTTTGCATCTGCACGCACAGTAAACAGTCTCTTTGCATCTGCACGCACAGTGTGCTACAGAAAGCCACGTTCATGACCATATGCACACGGGTACCAACATCACAACAATCACTCCTACCTCATTACTTTGCTTAGTACTTGCGTTAAGATTTTGGACCAGCATACTGCCTTCGTGTACGACACGACATCCTTTCAGTCCTCACTTACTGGCTGTTTAATGTCGTCCTCTCCTATCCTCCAACGCTATATGAACTGTGTAGCTGAAGTTGAGTCGTTAAAAATCGTAAGAGTCAATATTTCTCCCCAGAAAGTTCCCTACTGCTCCAAGTTTATTTCCGTATTTCCTCTCTATCTGATAACCTTCCTTTAGCATCTTGTACTTTAAAGTGTCCATGTCTCTGCACAAATATCATTACGAGATTAAGTATTTATAAATTTCCAGTAGGAAATCAGGGAGCAGTTAAAGTACACTCTCGTGCTTTCGTTCGTTTTCCTCAATCTGATTAACCTCTGCAGACAAAAACTGAAGTCGTTTGTACATAAATATCCAGTTCGTACCGCGCAGTAAACACTCTCCGCCTCGGTTATAAAAACCAAGCAGTTAATGTTGTTTGTGTTCACATCCATACAAAACACATAAGTGCACTGAGTGGGGGAACGTAGAATTTTTAGGCGCTTAGCTTCATCACGTCTGTCTGTCCGTCCCTCCGTCAACATGGAACAACTCGGTGTCTACAGGACAAATTTTCATGAAATTTGATATTTGAGTACTTTTCGAAAAGTTGTCGGAAAAAGTCAAGGTTCATGCAAATCAGCCGAGGACTTTACATAACGACCAATAAAAATTTTTGTCATATCTCGCTCAATTCTTCTTAGAATGAGATGTTTCATACAAAACATGTGTGCAAAATCGAAACATATTTTATGCTAAATAACGTTTCTTCTAAATTCGTGCCGTTGAAAAGACGGGTGGAAGAAATACTGCACAACCGGGCAGGCCAAAGATGACAATACAACACGGCGCATGCGCATTGCATGCTGGACAACTAAGGCTGCAGCCACAGACTCAGAATGTGTAATATTTACTGCCTTTCCACGGCAGCAATGGTTAGGCGAACGCGTTTCAATATCAGGTCATATGTATATGGCGTGTTGAATGTTACACCTGGTGATGCATAGAGTGACCGGTAGGCTTTAAAGGATTCAAGAGAAATTTTATGTAAATTTGTACTAAGTACTAAAGCCACAATTCTCTGGGTTTGCTGTCTCGCTCCGTATAGTACAATAATGAACAATCGGACACTGTCAGAACGTCACATGTCAACAGACCGCAGTCTTTGTATTGACAGCTGTCAGAACTGCCATCATCGTACAACCAAAACGAAGATACGGCATGCCGAAATCTTACTGCCAAGCAGTGCGGAAGCACGGCTTGTGTTGAGTTCACACTGTGCCACCTCTGAGGGCGCCCGCTAAGATTGTGCAAAACGTCTAAGAAAAACACACCATCAGCCCGCTGTGACACCGTAATGTCTCTGTTGCACGGCCGTGGGTGCAAACGGCTCATTTTCAAAAAAGCAAGTATATCCAAGTGCTATAGAGCGCATTGTGTAATTACAGTGTTCATTTTGTTGCGTTGACAAAGGCGCTTTCTACGCTTATTGCATGTTTTATATATACTTATACAGAATACACATGTGGGCCCGGTAGCTCAGTCGGTATAGCGACTGACTACGGGTTGGACGGTCCGGGATCGAATCCTGGTGGAGAAGAGATTTTCCGCCCGTCAAGATCAGCCCTGGGGCCCACCCAGCCTCCTGTAAAAAGGGTACCGAGTCTTTCCCGGGAGTAAAGTGCGGCCGGGGCGTGCTGCTGACCACTCACCCCCTTCTAGTGCCGCGGTCATGGAAGAATAGAGCTATACCTCTACCCACCCTCTGGGCCACACCGGGCCTGTAACGGAATCACTTTACCTTCACCTTTATATAGTTTCCACACAATATGTACATATATAGAACTGCATGCACTGTGCTCATGTTCTGGCTACTGGCCTGGCAAGTGACGAATATGGCCAAAATGCTAGTAGTTCCGATTTTAAGAAAAACTGAATTTTCATGATAGATTTTCACATAAGTGTCCAATATGAGACTTAATGAAAATCCGTCCAGCAGGAGACGAGTTGTTCCGCGCTAACGGAGAGACGGACAAACACAACGAAGCTTTCGCAACTTCGCGAGGGCGCATAAAAACAGAAGGTGAAATGACGCTCTTGAAAGGTACAGCACCCGGGGCCAAGTGACCTTTCCCACGACGGCGCGTCTCAGTCCCTCTGCAGAGACGTCGCCTTCTTCGGACGTTCTGCCCCCTCCACATGACGGTACCTGGGCAGCTCGTCAGCTTATGTCACAATATTAGCTAGCAGTGCGAGAAGCTGCTAGTAGCCTAACGTGCGTCTCCGTAGTGGCATTGCCTGAAGGGTCTCAGGAAGACAAAGACAAGCGTCAATCAGTTCATTCGGTCTGCAGATCAAAATTTTAACCTGGAACCTTCCAGTTACAAACGAGAGTGCCATTCACTCGAGGGCGACGCTCGGCTATCTGAGGTACTACCTCGGCAGCTACCCGGAGGAGGTGAAACAGCCAGCTACAAACCTCAATGGGGGCAGCCGCCCCCTGGATTGGAATACGAATGGAGTGTCTTCCGAATACCAAACGGAAGTTCTACCGGCTTTACTGGATGGAAGAAAGAAACATAATGGGGTCGAAAACGAGGAATTAAAAACAAGCAAAAGGGGGGGGGAAAAAAACCGAAGGGAAGAGAGAAAGGAGAAAAACTCAGAGAAAGAAAGAAAGCTAGCAGTTCAAAACAAACGAGCGTGACGGCGTGAAATATTGTTCATGTGTAACTTGATACGCGCGTTATTGTGAACATAAAACATTTGTTTATTGTTTTATGACTTTTATTGCCGTCCGATATAAATCGTACACGCAAGCCAAAGGTTCTTTGTACGATATCTTTATTAATACGTAGCTTTGTGGTGCGTGAGTCTGGCGTTGGTTGTGTTGCACTGCAAGGCATTTGCATAACAAGAGAGCTGTTTTGTGGGATGTTGAAGAGGCTGATGGAGCTGTCTAAAGCGCATAGCTGAATGAGAGAACAGGGCTGAATGTGAAGGCAGAATTACACTAGATGGTGAGGGCATTCTGGTACTAATCAAGGATCAATATACAGTATTACAACAGATGGTGAGCGCATTCTGATATTAATCAAGGATCAATATACAGTATTACAGCAGATGGTGAGGGCATTCTGATACTAATCAAGGATCAATATACAGTATTACAGCAGATGGTGAGGGCATTCTGATTCTAATCAAGGATCAATATAAAAACAGTATTACACTAGATGGTGATGGCATTCTGATACTAAACAAGGATCAGTATAAAGACAGTATTACCCTGGACAGTGAATATGTTCTGGTATTATTCAACTAGCCAAATGTTACTCACACAGTACGATAACAATTAAATCCCTTTAAGTCGTCCCCCAAGATATAAAATCAGTCAGCAACTATAACTAACCTAAGAACTGTACATTCATTTCAATGATCAAGGGGGGAGGGGAGGTGGATGCGTAATCCTCGCGTTTTACTTTTACCTTCATGATGGTGACACAGGTTATTCTGAAACGTCGGAGAGTCCACAAAGCTACATGTAATCACATTCCACAGTAGAACAACTGTCATACAATAGCCGGGCGAGCTTCAGCTGCACTGACGTCAGCATGCCCAACACATTTCTTGTTGTGGATCAATTCTGGGCTGGTTTTCATTGCTGCACTGTCTCGACACACTAACGTAACGAAATTGTGATTTCATTATAGACTGTCCGTCTGTGACTTTAATGTTGTCTCTTATTATTGTTCTTCTCGTCTGTAATGAAAAGCAGTATTATGTGGCTGTCTGTGCAGACGAAGGACACCGGAGGAAACCGAAGCTTGGACTTCTTGGCAGTAATGTCAGAATGATCAAAAGGCGTGCCGCACCAAGTACAGGCTTTACCAAAAAGGAAGTTCCTGTTCTAAGGTCGGCAAAGGAATGTCGTAATTTGCCGATAACTTTAATCATTCTTGATTTCAAAATTTCGTCGTGTTCTGAATGTTATATGCTTTAATGCTTTATTCTGGGTAATTCCTCGGCGTCCGAATTTTATATACCGACGTTTCGGAACACTCTGTTCCATCTTCATACCCATCCACCTATGAAGACGGTACAGGGTGTTCAGAAACGTCGGCATATAAATTTCAGACGCCGGGGAATTACCCAGAAGAAAGCACACAACTTTAATCAAGCTCACTTGTAAAATTTTTAACTTTATGGCGTCAATATGCAGCAGAATATTATTGCACAGTGCTGACGGCATTGAGTGAAGACAACTGAGTTCAAGAAACACTGTGAAGGTCTGGGCAAAATTTCCCTCTCAAATTTCGAGGATTTTATAACAATGCTATATACACCTGCAACTGCTAATCACACTAAGCACTCGTCCACTACACAATGAAACCGATTAGTGCTGTGTGTGTGGAAATTGTGTTCAAGTGTAATATGACGTATGTAGGTACCACTGTCTTTAAGTGATTAATACAGTTTAACTATTTTTATTTTATTTTTTTTTAATGTTTGCCATCCCGTAGTGTTTAACACATATAAATACACAATGATGTATCAGTCAAACACAACAAAACTTTTTGTTGTGTTTGACTGATACATCATTGTATATTTATATACAGTTTAACTAACTAACAAATAAACTAACTAGCTAACTCCATGCAGCAGAGTCCTTCTTGAGAAACCAACCGGTTCTCATCTAGTCAAGAAATTCCCCGCATTTTACGGAACCTAATCAGGTTTTCCCACCAAAACCCTGTATATACCTCTTCTCTCCCCCGTATTTCCTACATGCCCCGCCCATCTCATTATTCTTCACTTGAATCACCCCGTTAAAATTTGGTGAGCAGTACAGACCATAAACCTCCTCATTATGTAGTTTTCTCCACTCCCCTGTTACCTCGTCCTCTTAGGCCCAAATACTCTCCTCAGCACCACATTCTCAAAAATCTTTATATTTTTGGGTAGCAAACTGGAAGACAAAAGATTCTGCACCGAATGATAGCAAGCATTCCTTGACTTCAATCTGCTCTGAATTTCTTCCTGAACAAAATTTTGATCCGTTAGGGTTGTTCTCATATATTTGAACTGTTCAACCCTTTCAAAGGATTTATTATCAGTCTCTATACTGTGATTTAGTCCTGCATTCTAATCTCCAGACATGACCATGTATTTAATTATATCAGCACGTACTGCTAGACCCATCTCCTCACTAGCTACTACTAAAGCAGTTGATTCAGGTTACCGTTTACTAATCATTTCGCCGCTAAAATTCCGCAGCCTTCCGTCAGTAGGTGAGCCAATCAGCAGTTTGCCGTGCCTCATCACTCACAGCAGCAGTCTTGCCTAGGAAATGGCGGAGAGATTCCAGTGGGCACTGCTGGTGCGTGGCTGGGGAGCGCACGGTGTTTGGTTCGTCATTACTACTGACAGGGACTGTACATGTAATCCATCCCTTTCATGTAGAAAGTAATGGTATTACACGACGTCATATTCCTGACAAACTTGATAATGTCCGTGGTATTCCTCAGGTCCTTCAGGTAAATGCCGGGATAATACGTCCATTGTGCTACTCAATCTTCGTCCCAACACTTCCCACTTCACAATTCATCAACCGCCCCCAGACACTAACTGCAACTCCACACGCAACAGCAGCACAGACCATTTCACTTGCACGCCCTACCAACTGAGGTGCCCAGTTTTCTTATCTTCCCTCCGTAATGTCGGGTCCCTCATCTGCACAACTTGCAGTCGCCAAGGTATCTTGAAATACAGTCCAAATCAGAGAACTCTCTCGCTATCTCGTATCAACATCAGAACCGCTACTTGTTGACTCATTAATTTCTAGAGAAATATCAGCGGAACTTGGAGGCCGCAGCACGAAATTAAGACCTGAAATCAGAGTTCAACTGGAGCGCGATATGCGTTTATAGCAGTTGCCACGATGATGGATGCGGGTAGCCTACGTGCCAGGAGCCACTGCAGGAAATTAAACTGATTGCAGATTAAACAGCGGCTGCTGACTTATCGTTAAGTCCAAATGACGTACATTTATTGCAGCCATTTCCGTGTTCCACAAGAATTTCTTTGGTATCCGATTTCTTGGCACGTTATGGACTCAGTAGGCCACACGAATACCACAAAATGTCTTATACAGCAGCTGAAGGTGCATTTGTCTCTCCTCCTGTCTTTTATGCTTTAAATACATTTGAGCCTCCGTGTCTCAGGTGACATAGCACCAGTTTACAGGCTGGCCTACCGACACATAGGTTTTCCACAGGGCCAAGAAACGTTCTCGTCTCCAAAATCTGCAGAAGGCACTGCGGCTCTTCCAGCCCCAGCCAATTCCCAAGGTACTGGGGTCTCTTTGTTCGCACTATAGTGGCCGGAGCGTGAAGCTCGCCATTCACGTGCTTATAGTATCAACTGCTTCTTCTGAGAGTCGTAAGAGAGACATTTCTATTTATGCAGCAGGGGGGAAGGCCGTAAGGTGCACCACAAAGGTCCACAAACCAAAAGTACCGAAATTTTAAATTCCACATGAAGTCACACTCTGCCTGACAGTAGCACTGTTCGTATGTTCCGTGGATTTACAGCACACGACTGAATCAAACACTAACTGCAACACTACAACACAAATACACTGACCACATTCTACGGGATATTAATCAACACCACGAAGACGTACTGCAGCATACCTAATCTTGACATCTGGTGGAAGTGACAGATTTATGCCCATGCTACTTGGGCACATGTTTGGGGTCGCGATAGCCCGCTATAGAAACTGGCTAAGGAAAGCACGGTCCGGGAATCGAACCCGCGTGGCCCTGTGGCCCACCCCGCCTCCTGTACAACGGATAATCGGTCTCTCCCGGTGGTAAAGCGGAGGGGTCGTGGCGTTAAAGACACACGCAGACCTAGTGCCGAGGTTAAAGAAACAGTAGAGCTGTACCCCTAACACCACACTGCGCTTCATGGCCTGTTCAAGGGTGAACGTTCCCTTTAGCTTAGGCTTCGAATATAAGGGTGGATGGACCGTGGAGCCAATATGGATATTCTGGAGGAAAGAAAGCAGCAACTGCTGTTCGGAGTCGAAGCCCAGACCTTTCCGTAGCTATCGTAATGAGCTATCTGGATTTTCAGAGATCCACAAATCCTAAATCCACCTAATGTGCATTTTCACGTTGTTAGGCAATTAGCGACTGTAAGGTAAACGAAAAGCTTTAGACTTGCCGGTGCTGCAGTAACGTGGCAGCCTCCTTTCATACTGCGCAGTGCGTGAAAACCGGTGGCGATGTGCAGAGTGGAGTTGGTCACTACCTGCACAGCATCGACCAGTAAATCAAAGAGTTCATAATGAGTTTTGGGTGTTGGAAGTAAACGGAAAGTTAACTAAGTATCAAGGGTGCAGATGTACGTGAAGTGGAGGTTAGCTCCACGCACTCTTAACTTCACATTACTCAGCTTCATGTCCAAACCGCTTTACTGCTAGGGGAAGAAAAGGTGAAGGGTGGGTGTGTTGGTGAGAAGAAAAATGTCCGCCTCCGCCGAGCATCAAACAACCAAATCCCGTCCTTCCAGCCCACACAGTCTCAAACCCCAGAAAACGCAAATAATGTAATTTAAAAATGTTGTCCCAGCCAACACTGACCTATTTCAAAGTTCTATATTGTCCCAGCTTTTTCTATAGGGAGACCAAAAGAATCACCAATCAACGGCAGCCATGATAACGAGTACTCGGTCCGAGATCTGAAATCGGGTCTTTGTGAATGTCCAGTGTTACAGCCCAATCCATAAAATTGCAGTTATTATGTTTCGAAATCTCTGATGCAGGTTTCACAATACAACACTTGCGGACGTGCTCCAGTGCACAAACAGCACATAACTGCAGCGCCTGGCGCAAGCTCCCAGACTTGGAATGCAAATTTGTGCGTTTTTCTGTGACAAGGGAAACAAACAGAAGAGCCACAAGTGTGATGTGACAGTCTGACATCAGGTACTTGATGTGACAGTCTGACATCAGCAAGTTGATAGCAGACTTTTGCACTAGGTAACAATGAAGTGAATTCGGACAGGCCCATTTCGATCCTGAAGCCTTCCCAGATGGTGTGACCGTTTGAAAACAGACAGACCTTAAGGACTGCGTGTCTGTTGGTTATGTGTCATCTCGAAGTTTCAACCCGTCGATATATTTTGATATTTGACTTCCAAAGAACATTCGTACATACAATATAGGCATATATTTGCAGTCTGTGTACTTTACATACTGAACTGCGCATTCCTAGATGCAGCAATACAATATTATGACGCATGCAGCATAGTATAGATGGTAGCTCCCTGAAGATGGCTATGTTCTGTGGCCGAAACCGTAAATAAACAATGCATATTGTGCAGCAAGTACGAAGTGAGACTGTGGGACCGTTAATATAAACATCAGGCATAAACACGTTCAGTGGTTCAGAATAAACAGACGGACGGACAGACTGACATGGAAACTGCTTGTTTTATGCACTTGGTGCAAAATGAATGAAAAGGCGAGTTGGAATAAGCCTTTAGAGCATATTGGCTACTACAGGTACACCATCTTTAGCAAAAAGCACTCTGCATTCTGCCCTTCCTCTGTGCTTAGAGTCACAGTAATTCCCGTACAGTCACAATCAATACCGAATGTCCCCTTACAGCTCTGCAGATTCACACCGCAGCACAGCTCTACCAAACAGTCGCAACGTGCAACAACCCCGCCCTCGCCTTTAGGCCTGTTAGCTCTACCCTCCGGTACCCGCTGGACAGAGACTCGCAGAACCCAGAATCAGTCTGGATACAAGAAAACAGAGGAGATCTAAAAGGGCAGTCCAGTTCCTCAGTCGTCAATTCGCCAGCCATATCATACCCTTTGATAGTCGTCAATACGCCAGTCTAGTCGCAACACTGGTTCAGCCGTACGACTGACTGTGTAGTGACGTAACGTACAGACTACGAGCCACTTCTTGATGAAACCTATGAGCACTTTGTTTCAGAAACAGAAGTTACACAACACATTTGTTCCGTTTTTGCCTTTTAGCGTTTTATTCAGCTCCCCCTCTCATGAATCTTTCTCTTCGTGTGACACACAAAAGAATAATGTGATGGGGAAAGAAAAGTTTCAATTATGCATTAAATTCCTCCTATATTTTCCCTTCGCAACTAGATAAAGTAACAAGTACCAATATAAATGCCTTTGTTCCAAATTAAAATTTAATTTAGAAACCAAATCCCCGGGGTATTACATTCGTATTCTTGTTAAGTGAAAATATACAGATATTACAGACAGCCTCACGATCCATATTTAATGCTTAATGCCTTCCATTTATTTTCTGCTTCGCTCAACTACAAAAGGACTCAGTTATTACAAAGAGCATCCAAAGGACTGCCGTGGAAAAATTTCAATTATTCCTGCGTTACTGAACAATGGAATAAGAATAACATGCCTGTAGCCGTCCGCCGGTTCAGGACAAATTGCAGTCCGCCAGTTTCCGAGAAACACGCCAGGGTGGCAGCAAGTTCTTTCAACATTCTGATGTCTAGCTTTCAAAATACACGGCGTCATAATCCAAAATCTTAATCGTTGTGAAAACCTTAAATCTTAACCAAAATGATTAACTGTAAATTCAGAAGACTGTGAAAATCAGACGCAGCGTCCTGCAGTGGCGTTTACTGCGTTCTTTTGAGTGAAACGGCACAAAATTGAATTGTGAACTGCGGAAGTCCAGAGCGCCAATAGCGACCGGGCGAGGCTGAAACACTCATTCAAACTGTTGCTTTAGTGTTTTGACAAGAAAATGGAATCCTTGTGACCGACATTCGCTTAGGTGTGTTTATTAACTAACTCTCTGATACCAGATCCGTAAGATTAAAAAATCTAGCACAAAGACTCACAAATGGACATGCTCCCGAGCCACTTCAATCCTATGTCCGTTACTATGAGTTCCACTTAAATATTATCGCCCATACTGCAACTTCTTTCCGTTTCAAAATTATCAATTCTTTCCGTTCCTCACCAGAACTGTGAATGCACTGTTACACCAACAATAACGATCTACAGCCAGCCAACCCTGCACGCCCCTCCCCCGTTTTGATTTTCCCGTCGTTAATAATACCACATTACGGCGCATTCTAGTGTCACTTGTTTGTACATGTACCAGAACGTTGAATTACTGGGTGACGTGGCGGTTTGTTGCTTCTCTAAAGACGTTTCTCCAATCGCACAGGTCGGAAGCAAGCCACTTCACAGTCTCAGAACGAGACCTGTAATGTAAGACCTCCACGTTCTGTCCCAACAGTAGAAGTAAGTATGAACACAAAACACTATCAGACATAAAGTACTGGTCGGGAAGTGTCAAGGGAAGAGCAGCAGTACACCAAACATTCCTCTACTGAATCACTCACCGCGTCTTAAAGACGTATTGTGTGGGAGCGGAGGTACACCTCCACACATTTTCGATCTCGGTAGTAGATAAAAGTGACCGCAGGCTTCCTACCTGACGAAAGGGTCGTCGTTACGCATTTCAGTTTGCGTCACGTTCCGATGCCACGACCACCACTAACCCACTGAGATACAGACACATAACCGATTTGTCATGCAATTATGAAGTACATTTTAGTGTGCTGCCACGTGCAAAAATATTCCGCACCGCTACAGTAACCCTGCATTGTGACAGAGGTGCCTCCAGGGTAACCATTTCAGGACCCCCGCTCTCACACTTGGGGCAAGTTGGGAACCCAGCCCAGCTCTTTGTGCAGGGATAATCATTCGTGAAAAGTTAATACGGCGTGGCCTGGCGCTTCATGAGGTAGACTGAGCGAAAAATGGCACTGCCATTGGTGCACAGCTCTAATTGTTCATAACTGGACATAGGGAAATGAAACGGAGCTGCAGCAAGACAGAATGAAGCACACCACGTGCGGGGGGGGGGGGGGGAAGAAGAGAAAAAGAAAAAAAGGAGCGGGGGGCAGAAGGAAATAGAAGAAGCGAGCAGAAACAAAACGAAATGGGGGGGGATTGG
>Ga0123357_10005673_pt1 | contig 15015 bp, 7 predicted proteins | sample TergutEmb28metaG_FD_89873 | JGI IMG/M metagenome (GOLD analysis project Ga0123357, IMG submission 89873) | Embiratermes neotenicus P4 segment gut microbial communities from Petit-Saut dam, French Guiana - Emb289 P4 | ecosystem: Host-associated > Arthropoda: Insects > Digestive system > Gut ...
GGCGATATGTGTATGTCTCTTCTCATAAACATCCAGAACAGTTCAGCGGCCCGCCCAGCCTCTTGTTCAATGGACACCGCGTTTTTTACCGGGGGTAAAGCGGCTGGAGCGTAAAGTTGACCACCCACCTCCATCTAGTGCCGAGGTTAATAACGAGTGGCGTTATACCCCCACTCCCCCTATACGCCTTCGTGGCGTGGAGCGGGACAAATTTATGTTTACTGCCTGGTCGATGACTCCATACATTTCTTTCGTTCGTGGTTTAAAGACACTGTCTTAGTCTAGACCACATGCAAGGATGACTGGAAAGCGACAAACAGTGAAGGGCCGTAAAGGAAGGTCTGTAGCCTATTGCAACAGAACTATTATCGCGGCAGCGCGAACAGTTTTGATCAGAACAGCTGGTGAGCCGGTCGACGTTCAACCCTGCACTTGCTAAACACAATTCTGTATCGTTATTACCGGAGTGAAGGTGCGATACAGGAAATAAAACGTTCGGCGCCCCAACAGCCTTCATTATACTCGTAATGTAATGAACAGTTATTACAATTATTCATTACGTAGACCTGTCCATAGCCTCTTCCAAAGCGAGTCCCTCTACAGAGTGCGATCTAGTGCTTCGCTTTAAAACGCCGATACATTTTCTTTTACTTGAGATCATCCAGTAGCTGCTTATGCCTTCTTCTTAGTCTCCCGTCCCCTTTATCTTTCCTTCAATAACGTGTCTCACAAGGCGGTTACTATGCAAGACCAGACCAACCCAAGTGCACTGCTGAATTTTATCGTCGGTAGGATGTTCCTCTCCTCCTTGACTCCCTGCAATACTACACATTTCACACGATCGGTCGGTCCAACTGATCTCCATTCTTCTCCAGCACCCCATTTCATAACTTGTATCTACCTACAATGTGCAACATTTCATGCGAACCTCTGTATAAATTCTCATGGCGAGAGGTTGTCCAGGTCAGTGACAAGTCTGATTATGAGTCATCATTATGAAGACTGGATCTTAGAGTGGATCAAGAGGAAACAGTGGAAAGTGCGGAGTGCACTCATCCGGATCATTAGAGGGACCAGCGGTGAGCTCGTGAGAAGCTGGCAGCAAACTGTGCATTCTGCACAAATCCGTACGTTTCTTAAATACTTGAACAATAATTAAGTTTCACAGGACGACAGCGCTACATTTAATTAATTATGTTCTTTACAAAATTACAGGCTCTAAATTTGCTACAGCACGCGACACTAAAGTCGCGGCACACCTTCACTTACATTTCAACACAGCAGCTCAGCCTCTGAAATATAGTACAAATATATATAATATAGTCGTACACAACTTTATATTTTATTAGATTATATCACGTTATAATGCAGCTACTTGTTTTGGCCAAATTGCAGGACCATCTTCAGGCCGATCTTTGAGTAGGTGGGGTGTACAATTGATAATGCTTTCAATCTACGAGATCTCGTATTACAAGAATTGGTTAAAATAGTTATGTTATGTCATATAAAAAACTTAGGATTAAAATTCAAATGTGATAATTTTTTTATAAAAAATCAGCCTGTGACTTGCATACAGAGGTACCTGGTTCGAACTGCGGCTGATATACGCCTTATTAAATTGCGATATGTCGTGGTTTTCCTTTGTCCCTCCATGAGCATACTACGGCAGTACCTTGACAACAGACCACCACCGCTTCCTTCCACATCCTCCCCAATTCATTATTATCATCCAGCTACTGGTCTCCAGACAGCGTCAGCAACGAACAGCGTCACAGTTTCACGACGACGAAGACAACAGACTTGCTGTGGACATGAATATTTGCACACGCTGTAGACATGGCGGCAGGGCAAGGAGACCGCCAATAGTAACTAATGCAAGCTAAGTGGGAGAGACTCTTTCGAGAGATTGCTTTGGCACGCTTAAATATTTCATGTGAGAGCAGCTGAAGGCTACTACAGCTCTGTACATAATAAAGCTGTACAGACAGACAGACCGACCGACAAGGCGGACCGGAGTTCTATGCAACGCCAAAACTCTTCTCTCCACTCCTGGTCCAGCACAGTGAGCCGGACACGGTCAAAATACCACCGCTGTGCTGTGAGTAGGAGAAACATAAAAGAGAAAACAAAAACATGACCATTTCGTGCTAATATCCGTGCCCCAAACACTGTGTAAGAGTGTCGGCACTTCAAGTGGCGTACTTTGCTTGCGACAAAATGTGGGTCCGTCTGTATAAACAGCTTACAGCACATCGGCCTGCTTGTAGCGAGTATGAACTTCACACCTTGAAACAAGTGCAGCAAGATGCTGACATACGACAGCAACGTGCTACAGTACGTGCTACAGTAGGCGCTACAGTACGCGCTACAGTACGTGCTACAGGACGTGCCGCAGTACGTGTTACAGTACGTGCTGCAGTAGGCGCTACAGTACGTGCTACAGTACGTGCCGCTGTACGTGTTACAGTACGTGCTACAGTACGTACCGCAGTACGTGCTACAGTACGCGCTGCAGTACGTGCTAACAAAACACAGCTCAGAATAAGCATACAATAGCTGAGACATCTGACATTGTGTAGCCGGAACCTGACGGCCATGCGACTGGAAACATAATTACCTTCCACACAAAAGTACGTGTGATTACAGGAACAGGTTTAGTGGACACAGAGCACATGGACAAAAGAAACAGTGTTCGAAGATTGTAGTCATTTGGGGTGTTTTGTTGTGAAGCGGGTAATTTGACATCCAGACGCGTCGTAGCATCCTACAGGACCTTCCAAACCTGGAAGACGAAGATGCTTATATCCCAGCAAACCGGAACCGTCCAATATCAACACTCAGTAAACCTCAAGGCTCACACACACACACACACACACACACACACACACACACCTGACATATAAATGCGAACACAAACCAAGATATCTATTTACTTCATCTGCACAGCTATTGTACTCCGTAGTTTTCTGAGCTAAACCCCAAGATCCAGCACCGCCAGCACGAAATTGCAACATCAGATGATGCTAAATCAGAATCCATAAAAGTGCAGCAGGACGTTACTGTCTTATCTCTAATATGGCATGCAGAGTTAAAAGGCGAAGGTATCCCTCAGCACGTCATGCAAACACATGAGGAAGATGAGACATAACTCAACGAATTCTTATGGTCAGCACTAGGTACATTGGTGAAAAAAAAAGAAAAAAAAAAAAGAGAAAAGTAAATTGGCCTGTAGAGGCGTTGCAATCGAAGCAGTGCGAACCCAAGCGGTTGTGTCAATAACTACACACTAGGCATTGTTGCGACGAGTCAGTGTCAGGCTTAGTCAGTGTTGTGTTTGTTTACACATAATTTTAAAGACGGCGGCACCGCTTTCGAAATGCACCGTTGTGGATGGAACAGCAACCTGTGAATCCCTCCCCTTGTGGTGAGAGGCGTTCACACATCTGAAGCCGGTAACTCGCAGCAAGGGCACAGGTTTACTGTCCAAGGCAGTTCTTTTGCTCCACGACAACGCCCACCCGCAATCGGTGGCAGACATATACGCCGGATATAACCCTGAGTATCACATGCTAGGACCTCTAAAAGAAGCCTTGAAGGAGGAAGATTCCTCAGTGATGATACAGTCAAGGATGCAGCGCATACGTGGCTTCCAACACAGCCGAAAACTCTCCGCAGGTGGGATCAGAAGGCTTGTGAACCGCTACACAACGTGCGTCAAAAAAGGGGGTGGTTAAGTTGAGAAATGACATACTTCAGTCACTTAACTTTTCTCTCTAACTCTGCCTCGTAGAAAAGAGTGGGCAGTTTCACGCACAGGCTGCTCTGCCCCCTCGGAAGAAGCCCCGTTATCAAGTGAATAAGACACTACGTGATCCCTTCAGCCGGTCTGGAGGCTGTGAAATAAAACAAAGCCACGCTTGTCCCAGCCGTGAACGAGCCACGTGTCCTCTGTCCTTACAGTTGACGTTCAATACGTATGAATTCTAAATGCTACTCAGATACAGCACAACGTGTGTCACGCGGCGCACTGGACTTCAGAAACTGACAGATTTAAACAGACAGGGAATTCATTATCTTATATGGAACCTGAAGAATCATTGATGTGCCAAATGCTAGTCTATAAACAACAAAGACCTAACAAATTTGGAAGGGATTGAAATGAATTCAACATTTTAATTGGGAACCATAAATTTTAAAGTACAAATTGGGAGACACCATTTTAGGTGCAAAAAAATGAAACTGGCCTTCAAGAAATTCGCAAATGAAGAGGAAAAAATGTAACAATTTAAAGGTTATAATTAATCTATATTACGCATACGTCATATCCTACCTCACAGAGAACATAGTCTCTCTCCAGTACAAAGACCAATCAATTAACGCTGTTATGGAAATAACAGCCCCCCGGAAGAATCGTACGAAGCAAATAAATAAATAAATTAATTAAATGGGAAAAATTCAGAGTTATCAATGTTAAAGTTGTGGTAAAAGATAATAAATCGTGCCTTATAGCACAGGTTCACAATCCTTACGGCACCGAACACCCCCTCGCAAATTTTCAATAATTCTGCGGATCCCCACTCCAAAATTATCTCAACTCGCGAACCCCTAACACAAAACTCGTGCTAACATTTAGACATGTAATATTTACAAAAAAATAAACACACTCAGATTATTAAAATTTTATTGAGTAAATGTAAAATTCGTTACAAAAGTATGATCTCCTACCAGCAATTACAATAGACTGAAATCGGAAAAAAAATGTAAAAGAAAGAAAGGAAAAAGAAAAAGACACTCATGTCCTGCCGAGCCCAATCTACCAAACTCGAGGACCAATTCGGTACAACTCGCAGACCCGTACGGATCCCCGGACTCCTGATTGAAAGCAACGATATACCGTTATACCAGATAAACAGGTTTTGTAAATATTATAACCCTTCAGTACATTTCCCTTATAACGTATAATAACTTACAATAACTAACTAACTCACGAACCAACTTTATGCAGCATGCCCTTCTTGAGAAGCTAAATTGTTTGGAGCTAGTCAACTTACTTCCCGCATTATACGAAACCCGGGTCTTCGTAGCGCATTAACAACAGCCCGCCCCCTGTCTACATCCTGAGCCAGATCAACCCAGTCCATGCCCCATACCACGTTTGTAAGATACACTTCAATAGCATCCTCCCCTCTACGCCTAGGTCTCCCAAGTGTCTAACTTACAAAAGAAAGACAAGCATAATCTCGCAGGTCCCCACCCCAGGACTAGAGAAACCGTAGCGGTTCGCGTCAAAATTTAAGACCAAGTGTTTGAAAGGGTTCACTGGTTCAGGATGCAGAAGTGTCGAATGTTCTGAAGAACGATAATGAACTTTAGGTAGATAACATCTCGACGAAGTAACCGTCAGATTCCTCGAGAGGGATCTCCCCTGTGCAGCCATTTAATTACATATTTTGAAATACTGGAGCCACGGAAGATTAATTCCACACTCCACCATCTCCACCACCGCCGCCCCCCTCCTCCCCGCCGTAAGAGAAATTATTTCGAATAAGAAAATTACACAGATGAAGCTCTTAATCTCTCCACTTCATTAGTGCAGAAAAAACTACATTCAGAACAAAGGATTTTCTTTGCTTACAAAATCAGCTGGTAGTGTGAAAAATGAAGAAGTATTACAGAGTGAAGGAGGAAAGCCTAAGCACTAGATCTCACTCTCTGGAGAACTCGCTTTGGATGAGGCTATGGACCTGTCGTAAGGTAGACTACGTGATGATAAATTCTAGCACTTGCTTGGTACGTGGCTGCTGATAAGCAAGTGGTGAGCGTGCGTGTGATTCAGTGTAGAGCATCTCAGAATTTCGCAACGTGGCTGCATTGGTCATTTTGAAATATGAGAAAAACCATAATCCAACCATTCTAAACAAAATGTCTATCTTTGTACAATAAGCACATTTCTTACAATTACGTACACTGCAGTTTTACGTCAGCCATTCCGTTGCATTATATGATAATACACATGCTAAATACCGCCGACGCAACCATTTAGTGATGTTCTTTATTGGTTTACATTACTTGGCAACATGTTTCGTTCAACCTCGATTATCATCAGGCCTTCATCAAAATCACAAATACCGTTTGCATTCGTGAATGACATCTCCATTTTAAAACCGAGAAGAAGGGGGGTTTGGTTTAGTTTGGTTTAGTTTAGTTTAGTGTCATTCATTCTAATTTCCGGAATTAGATGAAGGTGACTCAGACAGTTACTTGTAATTTGTACTAGAGAGGTACTCGGTTCAAATCTCAAAAGGCACAACGATAAACCCGGTCGATGCACTTCCGTTTACCTCAGTCCATCCTGTCAAATACCGGAATAACACCACCACAGTTGTCTCTACCGCCTCCTTACACATCCCTGCCAATTCATTATTGCCTGACCCTACCGGCTGACGCTACTATCCGAGATAATGTCCGTATGACCAAATAAACAAAATACTCAGTAAGACAGGGTACAGTAAGCAGATTCAAGCCCTGGATAAGAGTCGGGTACGAGGTAAGCTGGGTGGTAAAGTGAAGAGTATTCCCAGCTCATACGACATAACGAAACTACGTTATTCAGTCCGTAGGCCGTCATTACGACTGAGCTACCCCGGCTCCTTGTAAGAAAAATAACTCAGCAATGGATGACTGACCTACAAAGACAGAAACTGATTATGATATCTACAGTTAGGCGACACAAGATGGCAAAGGGACAGCCATAACCACATTTCCATTGTTTCGCCTGTTTCTATTATCCGCAGTGAGTAGAGGTTGTACTGAAGAACAGCTCTGAAATACGTTTCTTACCCATTCCATTACAGTGTAGGCACCAAGAAGTCAGTAATACATTCGCTACAAGCTTGCGCAGATCTATCTTTTTTATGTAAGTTGCCAGCAATAATCCCCACATTTACAAACCAACATGCCATATAACCATTTCCACTCAATTCTTCTCCCTTTTCGCTTTATCTCTTTCGCACAAAGCTGCAGTGGCAACTTCTTTTTTATGCCAGACTTGTTATTTTGACAGTGTAGATGTTATCCAGGATGCAGGAGCACTAAAGGAAGATTGCTCCAGCCTAACCCTTGCTTCAGTTGACAAATGCTTTTATTTCTGGCTCGAATCGTTCCTTATACAGTCGCACTGCCATCCAGGCCCATCGCCCGTCTCCTCCTCCACCTCACTACCCTGCGTGGTGCAGATTACTTGTTCCTGTCCTCTAGAATGCAGTCAGCCCTCACGTCCAGCCCTACACATCAGGACAGAAGTGGCGTAAAGCAATATCAGTACTTCCGACACGCGATCCAGCCAGAAACCGAAACTGAAACGTGTTTGTTTACTGACATCCTTCAAACCGCGCAGCTGCAAAGCATGGTAGGATGGGTGACTGTGGGCGGACCGACGTATGGATTCTTAGCGACGCTGTATCGTGTACAACGATTATTTAGGATGATATGAAAGGCTGAGAGCGTTCGGTGTATTGGAAATGACTCCGAATGACAAATGTCTTGGTATAATCAAAGGCAGTATTTCAGCACTCACCTAGTCGTACACAAAAAGTTTAAAGAGTATAGTCAGTGTCCTGGTCGGGAAAGGAACCAAGTACCCCACAATTAACTACCTCTATGCAGCAGAGTCAACAAATTCCCCGCATTTTATGGATCCCAAACGTTCATTAGAGCCAGATCAATCCAGTCCATGCCTCCCCATCCCACTTCCTGAAGATCCATTATCCTCCCATATACTCCTAGGTCCTCCATCTGATCCCTTTCCATCAGGTCCCGTCACCAAAACCATGTACGCACCTCTCCAGTCCCCCATATGTGCCACATATCACGTCCATTTCGTTCTTCCCGATTCGGTCACCTTAATAATATTTGGCGAAGCACCTTACAAATCTGAACATTAGTACCTTAAATGTAATAAGTGGAATGAAATGAGCATTGTGGGCCAAGAATGGATATGGGAGCTACTGAAGAACGAATGCCGACTATTCGATCAACATCGCAACATTCGTTAGGATGTATTGGTTCAAATTCACCCTTCAAACATCAGGTGGTAAAGAAAATTTGTTTTCATTATATCGCATTGCCAAACAGGCACGGTAAAGGCACGGCACCTAAGTTACCAGCAGAGGAAATCTATGAATGTACAATTTAAACTGGAACTATTTATCAATTAATTAATCCCCCGCCCCGAAAGACAAATTAAGCTGCAGATGCGTCAAAGAATCCGGTTATGCACACTGTCTGCCAAAGCTATGCAATTCCCTACACCTTATTTCCTCTTTGCCAAATACTGTACACGTTTATACACACATGTTGTCACAGAGAATAACTTAATACCGTTTTATATGTGCGAGAGGGGAGGGGAACCTTAGAGTAAGGAAATGAAATATTTTCGTAATTATAAATTTCATAGTTTGTACTCTTTTCCTAGTACCTACTACCAGAAAGATTTAAATAAGACAGAGATCAATGTGACTCGTACTGCACAGAGGTTTTTAGCGCAAGTGAAATTAAAATATTCTTACTTCTTCTGGAACAAATTGTAGTAGCAAACCCACACACAAGCAACTACCCGTTTGACCAATGTATAACACCGTTCAAAGGATAGAGGTAGAAAGGGGTCGACCAAACATATTTCTTCTGAAAAGATTTTACGACTGAGGATACGAGCAGTTAATATTTTTTTTCAGTACACAAACCTTACGGGTTACAACATCAAGTGCCTTTATATGTGGGTAGCAACGTTTCGGCGTAAACCGTTGTCTCCACCTGCAAGGTAGAAGCAGCACTTTTGTCTTGAAAATGGAAAAACAAAGACTAAGAAAAACTCAGTACATTCAACGAAACACAAAATATCTGTGCTGTATAGGAAACTCAAGTCGCAGCAACAACGTATGCATCAACACAGTACATTCGTGCCTTCCCAATTGGATACATTCGTATCCATATTTTATGTGAAATATGCTTTCCTTCCACAGCACATGTGCGGAAAGGGACTCTAATTGGGTCGTATAGGGACGAGACCGAACCGGACATTACGTCACAAGGACCTGCAGGTGACGGTAGCGACACTGATGTCCAACTCGGGAACCATGACCCTCTATCGAAGATTCGGTCGCATTTTTATACAAGACTGAACTACATTTGTTTCTCACTTTCAGCACTCGTCTTCATCTAAACCAGACGGTATGTTTATTTGTTCACACACGGAAAATGGCCAAACACAAGGAACCAAAAAAAAACCTTACACGTAAGCGTAGTTGCAATTAAGAGAATACAGTTTGGACGAACACACGTTCGTTAGGAAGTTTGAATATGTGCAGCTTATAAACAGATAATAAACACTTTTAAACATTAAAAGTACAGACATCAAGGAGAGTGCATTTATGTATATTCTTAATGCTGTTTTATATGAACCTTTTATTTCGTCAGATTTGCCAGCCTCGCTAGCCGTAAACTGTTTCATATTGATGCCATCACAATAAGCAACTTTGAAAACATGAACGCCTGGCAACTGTTTTTTTTTAAGAAGATGCTATTTATTACCTCCTCACTACTATGTATAGTTGCACTTATTAGAAATGTTTCTTGGCTATTTACAAGAAAGCTTATTACAGAAAACACGCACTCACATGCAAGCGGTAAATCCTCCACATGAAATTCTCGGTTTTACACCAAACATAACTTAACAATTTTCTTTTGTATAGAATGTTTTTTTTTAAACTGAAAGATTAATCCCCAAATAATTAACACGTTTCATTATAAAGTGAAAATAGACCAAATAAACTGTCCTTAGAGTGGCTGTGCTGAAGCAGAGCAATGACCTAACTGCATACGGTGATTAGTGTAACGTAGGAAGGAATCTTTGGCTCGGTACGATTCTCCCAGTTAAGTGGTTATCGATTTGTAAATCAAGGAATTTCGTATTTATAGACCCTTCCACGTACTTGTTATCATAACCAATACTTAACAGATATTGTGGAGTTTTGTTACAACGTACACCAGCAAATATACATACTTCGTTGTAAGTACAGTAATGTCTTAGTATACATAAACTGCTACATGTTTCGGCCCTCACTGGTCAATCAGGAGGGAGTGCACAGTTGTGTACAACAGATACGCCTTATTATCATCTCTAATATGTAGTTAGACCTTATTATCATTTCCAATATGCATTGGAGATTATAGTAAGGTCTAACGATAATATTTAATATTACAACGGGCTTTATATACTTAATAGGTTAATACATGACACAGTAAATCGTTATTATGAAGCCAGTGCGATATGTACAGCTACTTCCTTCAGTATTGTTCTATTTCGTTACGCAGCAAAAGACATATTTTGAAAATAATGAAATCCAAATTCAAACTGAGACAGATACTTTTCTCTCGTATCCTCAGTTTACGAAATTAAAACCAACATGTAAGAAGCAAAAAAAAAAAGTCTTCTAACATGACTGAATACACCCTTAGACAGCAGTCATAATATTCTCCCCCGTCCTTCAGAAGGCACAGCTTCGAACATAAAGTTACCAGCTGTGTTCAGTACGTAAGCATTACATGTTTCCATGGAAACAGCGGATGGCATAACATACACCAACAGTCAGACAACGAATTCACGTGCCCCCCCCCCCTCCCGCCCATAATATATAAACACACACATATGTGTATATATTGACCGTAGCCAGTCCTCATTTACTGGTGATCCAATCTTGAAGTGATCATTCTAGTTCAGTTTCCGTACACGTAATCAATTATCAATCTAGTCACTAATCAATGGTTGTATTGAATCAATCATTGTCTGTTAATCCTTAATGAACACCTAAGCAAATATAACTCTCAAGCGCTTAATCAAACTGTCATTCAGCCAATCAAGACAACTAACTATTCAGAGACCTACTACTGCTATCAATCAGCTTATTAGCAGCCAAATTACAAACGTTATTCCCAAATTTGTACTAACAGTACTTGATATAACTAAAACAAAACTCCCAAGAATGTAATTCGGAATAATGTAGCCGAGTTATATAGTAATATTCTCAGGTTCGATCTTTCTCTAAAGTCATAACACTTCCTAAAAGGAAATCAACTCATATTCTCTACGAATTAAGTTATACTACACATGTACTAGGAAAACTGTGATCTTTCGCAATATGTTACTGTACAGTATGGCAGCTAATTACAGGTTTTCTTTGAACAGGTTGGCAATTCATCGGCAGAAATACGAAGCCACATTCTAGAATCATCATGGTCACTTCCCATCAGAGCCCCGAACCTGGTAAACTGACTAGGTCAGGCCTGCTCAACCTTTGATGACTACTCAGATCCCTAACAGACACTATTTTGGGATGCACTTTTTACATTTAGTTAAAAGTTTATGTATGGAAATGCCTAACGAAATGTAGCCACACACCAACACACAAATGCATAGTTGTGTTAAGAATGAAAGGTCACTGTTAATTTTTTGATATCAGACAAACATTTAGCTCTTCGAATATCACTACAGGCGTCGCGTCAACACTTTTGATTAGCATGTCTATACAAAGGGTACAACAAAGTAACAACCTCCCTCATAACAAAACACAGGCCGTTTTAAGTCTATAAACAAACAGCTGCAAGTGCAATCCCACTCTTGTATCATTTGTGCCAGTGTCCGACGAAGGCAAAGTATCCAGTCATTTGTTGACCTGCTGCCACTTCATTATAAATGAAAATTACGAAAGTTCAAACACGTTCAAATAAAATAAATCCCCTTCAACAAAGCAACAAACAGTCGCCCAATAATTCAGGCAGTCAGTCATTCTGTAATTACGTCACTGTAAATGCCACATCCCGCAGTGCCATCTTCTGTCTTTACGATTGTCTGATAGCCCCTCGTGTTTGTGAAAGGCACAGCGCTGGATCTCCCTCCCGCCAGCACACTTAAATCCCCCCCCCGGCCCCCCACACAACTGCTTTTCATTCCGTATTTCCTTTTCATTTCCATTTGACATGTATATAATACATTCCGTTTACTACCAACTATATTTAAAAAAATAAATTACAATTTTAATCAGAAAAAAAAGAGTTTAAATGGATTTAGGATTTCAGGGATTTAATAGTACTTTCCCTCGGAGGATCTCGTGCCAGTTTTCATTTGCGAGAGGAAGTAAACTTGATTATATCCCAGCATTGATTGGTCTTTATTGAATATCGTAGCCCACCGCACCCCGTCCACAGACTGTGTGCGCGATTCAGTAATAATACCGCCGTCATTCGGTTCATTATAACTTTGGCAGCACTTCGCCGTCATGTTCCGATGTGCCCACTCAACTCAACTCAACTCAACTCACTGCCACAACTTACCGTTTCGCTAAGTAACATTTCAAGCATTCACGACAAATTGGTGTAATGAAATTTTCTCGGTTGACAAGCTGCATCAAAGTTAAGTAATAAAAAAAACCAACGTTTCGGAGACATGTTCTGTTCCCATCTTCACGCTTGACGTAGGCAATGGCAGTAACGTGAATTGTGTTCATGCCCCTGAGCTTATATTTTGCTTCACATAACAAGCAGACCAGTGCACACATTTATTATTAGCGCCACTTTATCAGCATTGTGCCACTCCGACATGTTTCAGCCCTCTAAGGGGCAATCTTCAGGCAGTACGACTGATACATTTCAACAGCAAGGTCAACAAAATAAGTTACCGCTTGTACAATTCCGCTTAGTGCGCAGCGTATAGCGTATTGTGCGCTGCGCTGCTCAGTCAGCTGAATTTGACACCCGGTAACTCATATCTGTCTTACTGCCTGAAGACTGCCCTTTGAGGGCTGCAACATGTCGGAGTGGCACAGTGTTGATAAAGTGGCGCTAATAGTAAATGCGTGCACTGGTTGACTTGTTATGTGAATTAGAAATGACAGTAAGATCTGAGAAAGGAAAAATATCCGGTCTCCGAAAGTTGCGTTACATTCTATATTTTGAAAATAACAGTTGATGGACCTGAGACCAAAAGCTGGGTAGACAGGAGATAAGGGAGGTCTTCTATTTAACGACACAGTTTATATAATGTCAGCGCATGACATGGCCATCCGGGCACAAAGGGAAGACGGAGAAATAGCTCCTATCTATCCGCAACCCGGCTCTAGAAGGAGGTGGATGGGCCTAGGCGTTGAACTGGACGGAACGAAAAAATTTTCCCCAACCGCGATTCGATCCCGGACCATCCAGCCCGTAACGACTACGCCACTTCGACCGCCAATGACGTAGTCTGTTGCTAAGACAAACAGAAATCGACTGTATAAGAAACCCCCTGCATACGGTGCATGGGTGGAATGATACTGAAATGGGAGAACCAAAGTACTCGGGCAAAACCCCATCGAATGCTACTAACCCCACCATAAACCTCGCACCGACTGGCCTGGGATCGAACCGTGGCCTTCGGCGAAAAGTTCGGCGTCTAAATGCCTCAGCCATGGCGCAGCTTCAATGCTAACCTAACGTTAAGGGTTCCTCCACTTAAGCCCACAGTACGGTTACAGCAAGAGAGGACACGCGTTGTGGCAGCACTAGCTGCCAGCCTACCCACTGTCAATCGCCTCGCTGTGTCACCAGAAGTAAGTTCAACTCGCTGCTGTTCATCACAGTGACACCTCGTCCAACATTGGGGTTAGGGGCAGTGATCCCGGCGTGTTGGGCAAAACCGCGTTTAGGGAAATTCTTATGTGAAAAAAACAGGGTCATGTGCATAGTGACGTTTATGGATGACCACTTCTTCACTTAAAATGTTTACAATTTTAGACGCGTTCACAAAATTTTGAAAAGCGACTAGTAGCTTCATGTCTGTCTGCCTGTCTGTTTGTACGTCCGCCCGCATGGAACACTCGGCTCCCACTGGAAGAAATTTCACGGAACTTGGTATTTCAGTATTTTTCGATAATCTGTCCAGAAAATTCAAGATTCATTAAAACCTGACAATAATAACCGGCACTTTACATGAAGACCAATACACATTTTTTCCCCCGAAAATCGTGCCGTGTATGAGATAATGTGGAAAAATATTGTAGAGCCGGACATGCCATAGATGACAATATGGCGCAAGAACATTGTATTCTCGATAGCTAAGGCTACAAACACACACCCACAATATGTAACAGTTATTGCTTTCCCACTGCAACAATGGTTGCACGAACGCGCCTCAGTTCCGTATGCAGGTACAGTACATTGCCTGTGTTGCTGTACGCCAGACATTCAAGCAGTAGCAAGACAGCCGACGCTACCAACTGCGTGCGTTCAGACAGTAGCCGCCCGTGATTATCCACGTGCATTCAAACATTTCAATGTCCGGTAAATTTCTTTCTCACATAATTAATTGTTTTGAACATCGCATGATCAAAACCGCGCTGGATAAAACCGCGTTGAGCGAATTCGTTACTACATTACTGCATTCTTTATCGTTATCACAATTAACTTTAATAAAACTCGGTGCTAAGATTTTACAGCGGAAACCATAATACAGGTGGTACAGACGTGCCGAGCGTAGGGGTAGGCGCGCCGCGGAGAGGTAGCTCATCAGTACAGGGAGGGACATAAAACTATGTGCATTCCATCCTGTGCCACATTCAGTTAGTTAACTTTGCGGCCCTTTCACAGTTTAGAGTTGGTTGTGTCAATGACAGCAGTACCTTTCAGCTCTAATCATTCCCCATGGCCACACGGTCGGTTCCCTTGCCTCCTGTTACTTTGTTACTTGCTGACTTCCGTCATCGCAGTAACATTAGCAACATTCTACAGAACCTCACACAATCTCACTGTACACAACCTCACTGTACACCTCACACAGTCTCACTGTATACATCCTCACACAACCTCACTGTACACAACCTCGCACAATCTCACTGTACAGAACCTCACACAATCTCACTGTACACAACCTCACACAGTCTCACTGTACAGATCCTCACACAATCTCACTGTACACAACCTCGCACA
>Ga0123357_10005676_pt1 | contig 15012 bp, 7 predicted proteins | sample TergutEmb28metaG_FD_89873 | JGI IMG/M metagenome (GOLD analysis project Ga0123357, IMG submission 89873) | Embiratermes neotenicus P4 segment gut microbial communities from Petit-Saut dam, French Guiana - Emb289 P4 | ecosystem: Host-associated > Arthropoda: Insects > Digestive system > Gut ...
GGAGGCTGCGGTTACAGTTTTTAGTACTCCTGATGATGGGTGCTGTGACACCCGAAACATGTAGAGTAGCTTTGCAGTAAATAAATATCTGCATACTGTTGTATCTGGTTGGATTTTTATTAATATTGAATTACGATGCACGGAACCATGAGCTTAAAACTATTATTATGGTTATTATTATTTATCAAATTCATATATGATCGTTTAACTTAAGCTCTGTTTCAAAGGTGTTTACTAAAACAATATTAACGAAATATTATAGTATATTTAAAAATAACGCCTCCATTTCCCTATATTGATACTGTATGAGAGCAATCAATGCGCCTAGAAACAGCCTAATTTAATACCAGATACTAGAAACCTACCTCCAAGTTTTATGAAATAGTTTTTTTCTGATAAATGTAGCTGTAATATGTACACTTTTAGAATACTAATGAATGTAGAGCAATTAGACGTTTAACTCACAGTCGCAGCCTACTTCACTTACCTTAAAATAAAATATGTGAATTTTACCTGCAGTATTTAGATTCATTTATGAACACATATTTTGTTCATAAAAAGTCGTCAGTATTTCCCGGTACAGTTTCGACCGATTTGCTTTCCTAGGCGAAATGCAGTTTGTTTTCTGTAAGAAAGAATTAATTTAAAATATATTAAACTAATGAAATTCTTCTGATTTTGAATACGGCAGCACGAAGTTTTCTTTGAAAAACAAAACTTCGTCCTCGGTAAAAGACAAAATACATTCTTGACGAGGTGGGTGACTATCAGTTTCACAATAATAACCTCATTCCGACGGGTTAGTAAGTTAACGTCATATCACACCCTAACATTTGCATTTGTCTTCCATTTGAAAACCGCACGCCTGCTTTACATCAGGGCAGAGGGACTTATAAAAATAGAATTTTAAAACAGAGCCGTAATGGTTCGAAACATTTACATAAGACCGCTTTATAATTACAGCAAGCCAGCACGGGATTAAGGGAAAGAGTCGTGCAATCACACCAGAGCTTGCTAAGGCATGCTTAAGTTTCATGCATAAAATGAAACTTACCTTATGATGATAACGATCATCATCATCGTCATCATATCATCATCATACAGCTGCCACAGCCTCCATGTCCTATACACGTAACTACAAAATAATATCATCATCAGCAAAACCGATATCTCGAACACCAAAAAGAACAGATCCTCGCCAGTTCAATTATTAACCCCGTCACAAAAACGAATGCCGCAATTACCGACCCATTAGAAGCAGCACTTACACCATAATCTCAAAACTCCCATCAAGATGGGAAGGACTTCGGTTCGATATAGTTTGGCCTAGGATCGCTTCGTATATCATTGCTATCCTCACTGCAGTGTTTTAAGGTATTCTATATTCCCCCCAGAATAACAATATTTTTGCTCCTGAAATTAGTCTCTTTTCCCAGTTCCACTGAAATTTTACGCCGTAATATAAAATTAATTAAAAATCTACGAGAAAAAATTTTCCAAAATATCTTAACACCAAACAAAGGCCTCAGGCAAATACGAGAGTGTGAAGAGTGTGTAGTGTGAGCACACGTGTCAGCCAGAGAGGATTCCGAGAATGTGTTAACGTTGGTACCCAAGGTAACATGAAAAAACCTACCGACAAAATATAGAAAATACACGGAGCTTAAGTCACATAGGCTTCCATAATGTAATATGTTGAATAAAACTGTAAATTCTCGGCCTAAATTATCTTCAGCACGAAACATTCAAAATGAAACACATGCTTCGATTTAGACCTTTTCCATAACTAGGATAATATGTGCTGCAATAAATGTATGTGTCACGAAAATGCAAAATGAGTTCTAATTAATATACATATATTTTGGTAAGATTATAAGATCTGTCGCAAAATTAGTGAAAGTTGATTGCGTTCTTCCATGTGTAGCTACATTAATGTGTCGAAATATTTCATGTTGAAGTTGCATGCGTTGCGACTTTTAAAACTTCTGGAACTTCCTAACCACAGCTTAGCAACCAGCGCTATTGTATGCACCGGCCTAAATAACATGCACACTGTAATGTAGGTAAAATTACACACGAATGGCTGTGACAAGTCAAGGTAAAGATTGATAAACCTGTTAAAATATATCAGAGGATCTTACTTCAAAAGCACAGAATTTTTTATATCTCAGTAATTAACCAACTTGATGCACAAACGTTTTGTTTTACATTAAGTTTATTTCATGCATCTACATATTTCGAGCTCCATGTGCTCATCATCAGAAGGTCAAAATTGTATTATACAGCATCTGGTATCATCACACCTATAGGTGGACGTCTCGTGCACAAACTTTATAAATAGCACTTATTGTAAAACAAAAGTTTTGTGCATCAAGTTGGTTAATTACCGAGATACATATACTAAGATGCACGGTCAGCAAAAGTAAAAAAAAAAAACAGAATTCTTTGTTCATATCATTGAACTAATATCACTCTTTCACATAAAAAACTGACTAATCCACACATTTATTATTAACACCATTTTATTAACACTGTGTCACTCCAAAATGTTTCAACCCTCAAAGGGCCATCTTCGGGGAGTATGATAGATAATTTCAACAACTTATTTTGTTCAACTTACTCTTGCCATGTGTATCTGTCATACTCCCTGAAGGTGGCCCGTTGAGAGCTCAAACATGTTGGAGTGACGCAGTGTCAATAAAGTGGTGTTATCAATAAATGTGTGGATTAGTCGGGGTTTTTAACATTAAAAAAAACAGATTTAATTTTTTTTATTTTAAGTTGTTCATTCCAAGCATTTTTAGATTAATGTACTCAGTTTATTTCACCAATTAAATGTACAATATTAATTATATAGACTTATTAAGAGTTTTTGACGTTTTGCTGGCCGTGCATCTCAGTATATTTATCTCAGTAATTAACCAACTTGTTGCACAAAATTTTTGTTTTACAATATGTTTATTTCATGCCTCTACATGTTTCGAGCACATGTGCTCATCATCAGGAGATTAAAACGGTATTATACGGCCTCTGGTATCATCAAACCTGTAGGTGTGTTCATTATAAACACATTTAATTCGCTGAATTAAATGTAGCGACATGTAGCTGTATCTCATTGTTAAAACTGAATCTCGAAGTTACCCTTTTGAAGTTGACTATTCAAGGTATTTTAATCTTTTTGTATTGGTTATTATTATACCAACATAAGCACAGAACATATACAATTCTTTGTATAGATCCTCCAACATTTTACGGTGCTATAGCACCATCCTCAGGGAGTTAATATACCAGTGAATATTTAATATAGGTAATATACCAGTGTATATTTATCTCAGTAATTAACCAACTTGATATGTAGAGGCATGAAATAAACTTACTGTAAAACATAAATTTTGTACATCAAGTTGGTTAATTACTGAGATAAATATTAAGAGTTTATCTCCGATATTTTTTGATACAAGTGTAACATTCTGAGGGAGAACACAATGCCAGTTTTAAAAAATCAATTGCTATTGGAAAGCTATTATTTATAAGGTCCTGCAGTCCATAGTATTTTCATTATTAATGTTATTTTTTATTTTACTCTTTATATGATTAGTTGATAATTGATTTATCTTATAAATATTATTGAGCCAAATTGCTGCAGGGTTTTAGGTACTTTCAGTTTGAAATTCTTAAGGCTGTTATTCAGCTTTGCTTGTTGAGCACAAACTATTTTACATTCGCAATGAAACTACTGCAGAATGAAGAACTTTATAATTAACAGCTTTCTTTTAGAAATTGGTTTTCAAAACTGACAATTTCCCTCCCTGAAGTCGATGCACTTGTATAGAAACATGTCGGAGATACGCCTTTAAAATTTGTATATGATTAATACTATGTTTGTTATCTGTTGAAATAAACTGAGTACATTTGACATAAAATTCAGTTTTGTAGATTATTTCTGAAGCACTTAACCGTACACGCACCTCAGTTTCTAAAATTTGGCTCTACTTCATCGGGTTAGATAGGAATAAAGCAGCTTATCGATATTTGGTCTAGTTTAGGAAGAAGATAGTGCTCTTTCACCTTTAACCCCTGACCATAGGATTTCTTAAGTATTCGCTTCCACCCCTTCACAGTTGTGTCCTTAAATACGGAGACTTAACTGTGTGACGTGGCAGCCCGAAAGACCAGAGGGACCACAGAGCATTTCCGTCGTTTGGTTTCGTTAAAGTCACTTCCTGCACTCCCTCGGAAAACTGCTGCAGGGTAATCTAAGTGCCGGTAAGGCTAGCCTAATAACATGGCGTGTATAATGGGAAGCTGTGTACAGGGGCGCGGAAGAGGCAGAAAATACATTTCGGAATAAGGCTTTATGCAAGGCCTTTTTGAATGAATACAATCTAAGGCTGTTCTGTGCATATGAGAAGATAATGATGAAGGAACAGGAGGGTTTGGGCGGGGGTTAGTGAAATAAGTGGAAACAGAGCACAAAGCTTGTCAGTGAATATTCAACCCGAAGGAAATCATAACAATAGTTTAATAAAGTCACTGCAGGACGTAATTGAAATGGAAATAAAACACAAGAATGAGACCGATAATAGAATTTTACTGGTCTTCTTCAAGTGTCTTTAATATTGTGTGAGCCCCGTCAATTTAGGCGATTAAAAAGGTAAAGCAGTCCCGTTACAGGCCTGGACAGGCCCACATGGTTCCAGAAAGTTAAGGTTCCCAGATTTCATGACAACAGCACAGGATGGTGGTAAGGTTGTCAGCCTTACGCATCGGCCGCCTTTACCCCCAGGAAATATTCCTTGTACTCTTTTCTGTTAGAGGCTTAGTCGACCCCAAGGCCGTAGTGCGATCGGAAGGATTTTATGTCAATGAAAAATCCACTGACACCAGCTGGAATCGAACCAGCGACCTTCTGATTTGTAGCACAGCATCTTAACCACTGTGCTACCGCGGTCCCCCCAATTTGGACAATTAGTGTCTCTAAATTACTGGAAAAATGTGAAGTAACCTAACTAGATGTAAAAGAATTTTTACATTTATTTAGGGTACTTCATATTAAAATTTTCACATCAAGTGCGTAACATGTGCACAGTGTGAAGATGTGTCTGTCTGTCCATGTGCATATTTGGTATTGGAAAATACTGAAAATTGAGGTATCAGGGACAACATAGAAGGAATAAGTTTGAAAACACATTGCCGGAAGTCACACTTGGACCTGAGAGACAGAAAGTAACAAAATGAGGAGAAAATTACGTAAAGAGGTGCTTCATAATTGGTAGAGCCGGCATAGACATTGTTAGTATGAAGGTATTGGCGGAAAAATTTAGCGAATCACGTAACATGCCTGGATGAGATAATAAGAGTAGGAATAACCTGTATAATATTTTATTGGTGGTTTATGAAAGGAAGGGATCTTTGAGGAACAAAAGTATAGATAAGGGAAGTAATATTGAAATGTATCTTAAAGAAACGCAAAAAATTCTGTGGAGTAGATTCTAAACGATCGTAGTAACTTCCATTCATGGACTGCCGCGAATTTATCCTGCAATAATCGGGTTACATAAAATGCGGAGAAAGTTTTGGTCAGCTGGCTAAGAAGAAATGAGAAGCAGGGAATTTTGTAACTTTTTATAATTTTAGACGAAGTTCTAAATCATTCATATATATAACGTCCAGTGTTAGAATAATGATACGACAGACTCATTTTTGCAACTCTTCGTTGCGAACGTAGCAAAAAGCACATAAAGGAAGCAAAGTCTGTAATTTTGATCAAGTCGTTGTTATAACAGCGTGAAACACATTTTAATTAAACATTCATTTAGGTTTATGTTTATCAGTACACTGAGGCGACAGAAATCTTCTTTGAAATGTTGTCCACGTCGGTTATTTTCTTTACTAGTCTAGAAAATCATAATATTTACAGAAAATATTAGGGATAAATGTCTCATTTTCGGCACAATCTTCTGTAAATAGTCTACAACCTGTATATTCAATGAATTACGCTCTAAATGAACATATGAAGGCATATACGTTACCTCATAAATATTTCATTCCTTTTGTGCAATTTAGTCATAATTTGAACGTGTTCACGAAATTTTAGTGCCTTGTTATCAAATTTCATGAGAGTAATTTCATCTTGTCTCGAGATATTAATTGTCGAAAGACGAATAAACATGAAGGTAAACAGGTGCGATGAAAGGCAAATTTTGAGATCCGCGCTGTTTTGGGATTTACGCAGCGTAGAATGATAGTGTGTTACAGATGTTTCGTGACATTCTATAGAACCCATCTTCAAGGAACTGCTTTAACCTGGAAGATGGACAGACATGTTACCCCGAAATGTCAGTAAGAAACTTCTAATTTAAACCTCGGCGGAAGCCTGAATACACAAATGGAAAGTTTTGTAGTTCTTGATTCCCAATATCCCAGAAATTTTACTTCCTTGTTACTTCCCCTTTTCTAAACTCAGAACAAATACGGAATAAAAAAAGATATGAAGTTTACTGTGTACTTTTGCCAAGGGCTTTTAAAATGGTGCGCAATTTTTGCGTAAATATCGTGAGTGTATTCATAATAGACATTTCCGTTCTCTTCTTCCAATAACAGGAGTGTATTTTTACTATTCTAATTTGAGGTTTGTACTACATTTCAATTTAGCTATTACGTATTTAAACAACGACAAGATAATAAACTATGTCGTAGGCCAAGAATGTGTAGTTATGCTTGTCTGCGTACCATTATTGTGGTACATTTGTTAAAAGGCTCGAAAGTGTTTTGAGAAATATAGCGTTGTCGAAGCTAAGGCATTACTTTATTGAGTTAATTTTCAAGCCGTATACCTGTGGACGAATTGTCTGATGTAGGTCTATGTTGTATTGCCAGCTCTGTTATAAGTATTCATGAAGTAGTGTTGGCCATAACCACAGAGGTGTCAGTTTTTGGTTAGGCTTGATATGTCGGAACTGTGATGTTGAAAGAATTTTCTTACTTTAGAAAATCGAACTCCGTTTAACGAAGTCTTTCTGTGGAATCTAATAGTCTCTCAGCTAGTGAAAAACATCCCTGTATTTTATGGTATTCGGAAGTATATTACTGCATTCACATGAACCATCCAGCTGTCCAGTAAGTTCCGCTCATTGAGATCTGGCTCTTCCAATTTGTAATTTTTGATAAAATGATAACCTCATATGTGATGACAGTTATTCTAGATGGTAAGTCCTTATCCATTTGTTATTAGTGCCAACAGATGAGTGAAAGGTCAGAATTACTAATTCTTGTCCTGGAACCAGCTGAATTCTATAGTTTTTACCGTTCTATACTTTGTAGCTATCCTGCTAAATCAGCAAACTGTTAAACATCAGAACGAAGGAGAAAACATATAATATAAAAGTAAATAAGGATTCAAATAAAATGAGATAACAAAAAATCGTGTGAGATAAAGAAGGGGATTTTAGTGATATAAAAATATTTATGACAAGGGCGAAAATAATGTTATAAATAATACGTATTTGAATGCTGAAACTCATTTCAATTATTTAAAATTTGCCTATTTGTGTCTTTAAAAAAATAAAAGACAAATAAAAGAAGGAAAACAATATAAGAAACACCTTGTTGGGGAAGATTTCATTCATACACTTGTTGGGGAAACCTACAGAAGGAATTTTGACGTTTTGCTGACCGTGCATCTCAGTATATTTATCTCAGCAATTAACCAACTTGATGTACAAAATTTTTGTTTTACAGTAAGTTTATTTCATGCCTCTACATGCTTCGAGCACATGTGCTCGAAACATGTAGAGGCATGAAATAAACTTACTGTAAAACAACAATTTTGTACATCAAGTTGGTTAATTACTGAGATGAATAAACCTACGTAAGAAGTCGTCTCACAAGACGGAAATTTAACGCATATACTTTCTTAGGCACACCGAATTTGATTAGTAGTTCCTGACAGTGCTTCAGGCTCGTGTAAAAAGAAGTACTTTCATGTTATAAGTATTGGACCTTCAGCATGTACCATCACAGAGTTAGGAGGTGCAACATGCGTGGACATGTACGAGGGTTTTGAGCGTTTTAGTCTACTTACCGAGTACAAACCAAGAACTCAAGAACTCGCCTCCTACATAATATGAATATTAACAGGCCGACGAAAACACTACTACCAGGTACTTGAGGATTTCAGTATTTTCATGCAATGTCTGCTGGTTGAAATTTTCTCTAAGACCAAACAGATCTTCGGTTGCTAGATAAAAGGCTTGGAAATTTATCCATCTTCTTCTTCGTTTCTATATATAAAATATTCAGCATGGTATGTCTCTTTACTGTACCCTGGAGAAAGGGTTAGCACGGTAGCAATATAGCAGGTTGGGTCAGCAGGGGAAAGGTACAAATGCGGGGAAAACTTTCAAAGGGAGAGCAGATCGATTCATACCAACTCTAACATCCTCACGACATGCTCTTTTTCTTGAAATGTAGTTCTAAGGAAAAAAAACTGGTTCTTACAAACTATTTGTCACCATTTTTAGGACCGCCCACTATAAGAAGAGACTTCTTGAAATCCTAGCTTCAGAAGGTGGAGAATTATCACGCTTCTCCGAAACGTCGGTAACCTTCCACCATTCAACATGGCGTAACAATCCGGAAGATATATACCGTCAGCACGGCTGTGGCAACCTAAACGCTCCAATTGTTTCTATACTATTCTTTGCGTATAGCTTCCAGAAACATGTCACCAAGGGAAAGGAAGCAGATACATGTGTTTGAAAATTTCATGTTTTGTTGACCGTGCATCGCGAAGTTTCCTCGCAGAAAGAACCAACAGGATACACTATTTACTTTCAATTTATTTCAATAATAAACCTCTACATGTTTCGAGCAGGCTTACTGTTCATCATCAGGAGGTACTACTCTGTACGTGTGTATACAACAATTCATAATTGTCATGCATTTATGTTGATTGGCGAGTAAGCCTACTCGAAAAATGTAGAAGTTAATTAATGAAAAAAATTGAAAGTATATAGTGCTTATTGGTTCTTACTGTACGGGTACTTGAAAATGTCGGAGGTAAAAGTGATTCAACTATCAGAACGACAGAGATTACTCCTAAGAAGTCTACAGGTGCTCAATTAGTCAAAACATTTCCCGACTTCCCTAAACTCTGAAAATTCCGTATCCTGTTCACAGAAGCAAACTTTACATAGAACCATTTGAACTCGTGCTGTCACAAGCTACTTCCACGATAAATATTTATAATATTATCCGGCTATTTATGAGAGATCTCTCTAACATACATTCAGTCCTTTAAACAAGAAACATTATCCATACTTCTCACATTCTCCACGCATGCCATATATCTCACAGATTTCAGCGTCTTTGTTTAATAATTTAATTAATACAATTTTGTAAATATCACAAATTATGAAGCTTTATTTTACATAGTTTTCTGCAACTGATGATTAGTTCCTCTCTCCTGGGGTCAATTTCTGTCCTCAGTACTTTCGTTCTAAATCCTTACTTACTCCATGGTGCAGAGTCCTTCTTGAGAAGCTAACTAGTTTGCAGCTAGTCAAGAAATTCCCCGCATTTCACGGAACTCGAAGGTTCATTACCGCACTCACAAGCTTCTACCACCTCTCTCAATCCTGGGCCAGTCCAATCCAGTCCATATCCCCACATCCCACCTCCTGGAGATCCGTCCTAATATTATCCACCCATCTACGCCTAGGTCTCCCCAGCGATTCTTTCCCTCCGGTTTCCCCAGCAAGAACCTATACACCCCCCTCTCCTCACCCATATGCGCCAGATGCCCAGACCATCTCATTCTTCTCGATTTTATCACCCGCACAAAATTGGGTGAGGAGCACAAATCATGTAGCTCTTCGTTATGCAATCTCCTCCATTCCCCGTTACCTCGTCCCTCCTAAGTCCAAATATTCTCCTCAACACCACGTTCTCAATCACCCTCAGCTTCCTTTCCTCCCGCAATGTCGGCGACCAGGTTTCAAACCCATACAAAACAACAGGCAAAATTATAGTTATATATAGCTTGATCATTAAATTTTTTGATAGCAACCGGAAGACAAAGGATTCTGAACCGAATGATAGCAAGCATTTCCTGACCTCAATCTGCTCTTAATCTCTTTCGCAATGCTTCTAAACACGCTTTATATAATTACATGCTATCCAGTAAACAATAATTATCCCATTGTTGTTGCATTTATGAGTTGCATTTCGGACCGTGAACATCTAAGCAATAGTGTTGTTCACGCGTACCATTTGATATAACATTTTAAAAAGGCCCTGAATTTTGAACACGCTAAGCCTGTGGTCCGATTCTCACAAATTCCTAGATGGGGAGCTTTGAAAAAGGTTTACAGCTAAGGCAAGTTTCGTGAAAATCCGCGCATCGATATTTGCATGTAACTGGATGGATTAAACAAATTTCCAACTGCACTATCCACATTGCTTGAAGAATATGAATAAAATTTGGCATAGAATATCACCAAGTACTACGTAGAACGATTCTCAGTTTCGTAAAAACCAGTGCAATGGCAGTCTTATTACCTGATGTTCTAAAATATTTTTCGACAACATTTGGTAAATCTTTCGTTTGATTTAGGTACAATCGGTGTTTTGATATGACCATAAAACATTTTTAGCAATTAATTTCTTAAAAGTCGATGCAGTTAAAATCATTTGATTGATTGGAGTGAACAAATTCATGTTTTTAATTTCGTGCTTCTTGATTCCAGGTTGAAGAAATTCAACAAGATCCAACTGTATTCAGATATTTATTTACTGCTAAATTACTCTACATGTTTCGGGCGTCCATCACACACATCATCAGGAGTACATAACACTGCGGTTGCAGCCCCTGGTACAGATCATCTGGGGAGCAAGCTTCTTCAAGCGTGACCACGCGTGGTCACGCTTGAAGAAGCTTGCTGTCCAGAGAATAGAGTAATTTAGCAGTAAGTAAATATCTGAATACAGTTGCATCTTGTTGGATTTCTTCAACCTGGAGAGAACAAATTCATATCCATACTTACAACATTCAATTTCAAATTTGGTTCGGTAAAATTTAGTAGTAGGAAGCTGAGGGTGTTTAAGAACATGGTGTTGAGGAGTACATTTGGACTTAGGAGGGAAGAGGTAACGGGGTAATGGAGGAGATTGCATAACGAGGAGCTAATGATCTGTACTCCTCACCCAAATTTGTGCGGGTGATAAAATCGAGAAGAATGAGATGGGCTGGGCATGTGGCGCGTATGGGTGAGGAGAGGGGGTGTAGAGGGTCTTGGTGGGGAAACCGGAGGGAAGGAGACTACTGGGGACACCTAGTTGTAGATGGGTGGATAATATTAGGATGGATCTCCAGGAGGTGGGATGTGGGTATATACACTGAATTGGGCTGGCCCGGGATAGGACAGGTGGCGGACGCTTGTGAGTGCAGTAACGAACCTTCGGGTTCCGTGAAATGTGGGGAATTTCTTGACTAGCTGCAAACCGGTTAGCTTCTCAAGAAGGACTCTGTACCATGGAGTAAGTAAGTAAGTAAAATTTAGTACAATTGATCAGTAAATAATGTCGTTATGCGTATGTGAGTTTCTTGAATATTAATGCGTGGGCGTAAATAAAATGGATATACCGTAAACCGTATGACTTCTAAAGCAATGAACGTCTCGGTAGATTATTTTTAGTACATTTGGAATCTTGTTACTTAAAAGGTTCAAAACATGGGATAATTCTGTGATTTTGTAATCCCTGAATTCTTTCCTTAATATGTCTATATGAAATAATTTTACGAAAAAAAGCCGCTGTGGCAAAGGGTTTATTTGTTTATTTAATAATACTTGATAAACTACAATTTTTTTACTTATTCCTGGTGTGTATTTACTGAAAGAAGTATTTCGGGATCAAAAACATTTTTTCTTACTACCAGCGTCACTATGTAATAAATATTTGAGCTATGAAGTGGTATTAAAATAAAAAGACTACACTTACTGACAAGAGTTATTTTGTCGCAAAGTAGGTCACAGAAATACCTTGAAGTAGTACAGAAATGGGATCATACATATTGAAGAGTACTTAGTGTTCGCAATTGCAATTCGTGCCTCTAGCCCGGGAACACTTTTCTCACGGCGTGTTCCCGCACGCCGAAGAGAAGCACTTGTCACTGTAGAGTCCAGTTGAAATGTGATGGCACACGGTGACGCATGGGAGGGGAAGTGAAGAGGAAACTGGCAAATGGAGTGGATAGCCAGTACCCTTCACACCACCTCGGAACATTATGTATCCAGCATTAATACCAACCATAAAAGCTGATGCGCACACCTCGGCTGCCAGTAGTCGACTGAACTGACGCTCCTGCCGATTTAAATGGACTCGTCCGTTTCGCCGAAAGACAAAATCTGGTTTCTGCGCGTGTGCCATCACATTTTAAACGCAGTCTACCTCAAATGGCTCGCTGTTATGTGAGGCTATATTTGAACTGCTAGTTATTGCTCTCTGAGAGCTGACAGCTGAGAGCAGCACCATATATCATTGTATAAACCTTTCAATATCCTCTGTTTGGAGAAACCAAACGAGACTTGCAAACCTCAGAGCAGTGACTGTGAAAATTACTGCCCCCTGGTTTGTATGAACGAACGTCCTTCACATCCGAAACGTCAGCACTTGTCTACCAGCGTATGGAATATTTCTCGCGGGCTCTTACTGCCGTAAGAGATAGAAATGTTCACTTGCTTAAAGAACTTTCATTTTTATTGCACCTTGTAAAGCGATTTTTGCACGGCGTTCCTTATTTGTCCTACATAACGCAGTGTTTGTGATACATATTAAACCACAAACTAATTTGAAGAAAAGAGCCCATATTTACCATAGATATTGTTTTTTGTACAATTCGTATGACAAACGTTGATTACTTCTCTAGATAACACTGAGAGTTGTCCAATGGAGTGTAATGTGCTTTCTCTGGTGTATAAAATAAATATTCAAATATTGTTTGGAAGGCTGAAGAATAAAATCCAACTGGATGCCACTTATTATTTTATTATTCTTATGTTATGTTCAACATGTTTCGGGCACCATTGTGCCCATCATCAGAAGCTCACGACGATAGCGTTGGTTATCACATAGGGCGTCTGGTCCTCAAGTTGCAGCAGCATCTCGAGAACCAGACGGCCTACGTGGTAACCAACGCTATCGTCTTGAGCTCCTGATGATGGGCACAATGGTGCCCGAAACATGTTGAGACTAACATAATCATAATAAAGTAACAAGTGGCATCTAGTTGGATTTTATTCTTCAGTTATCAAGATGATGCACGGTCTAATACAAATCAAAATTGTTTGGATGAATTGATAAATAAATAAATAAATGCGAAAAGTAAGTACAACTGAATGTCTTTACTGTAATATTCAGAAAATTTAAGAACGTGGTGTAAATGAAGGCGTTACTTCACTTTAAATTCGAAGTTCCAGATTCTCAGTTATTCTTACTCTACTTAGAGGCTTCAGCATATGTTTGTAAAATACTATACCGACATTATCCTGAAGGAACTGATAAGTTCCCGAAAATAATTTAGAATGATATCCGAGTCCCTGATATCTCTTGTATACGAATTACGTGTCGACAATTAGAGTTGCGTATAAATCTGTCCCTTCAAAAGTGAGCACCAGACAGCAAGAGATTTTTGGCATAATTATATATATTGTTTTATCTAGAGACAGTAGCTTCTTCTACAATTTGCAAACAGCATTTTAGAACCGGTTGTGAGATTCACTGATTTGTATCTTATAATCTATTAAATACTGTAATTAAAACATATATCTTTGAATAAAACAAGCATGATTAATTTTGGGTTCAAATAGAGTGGGAATTCCTGAACTTGCAGAGCTGATCCTGAACGTCTAAAACAGAGTCTCTTCTGTTAGTGTGAAAATTTAATTTGAGTTACTATCAATATTGATACGAAAATTTTCTCCAAAGCCACATATACAATATGTAACTTTCCTTCTCTAATAAAAAAAAAAGGGAATGTGATCCCGTTACAGGCCCGGTGTGGCCCAGAGGGTGGGTAGAGGTATAGCTCTACTCTTCCATGAACGCGGCACTAGAAGGGGGTGAGTGGTCAGCAGCACGCTCCTGCCGCGCTTTACCCCGGGAAAGACCCTGTACCCATTTTACAGGAGGCTGGATGGACCCCAGGGTCGGTCTGGATGAGGAGAATATCTCGTCCCCACCGGGATTCGATCCCGGACCGTCCAGCCCGTAGTCAGTTGCTATACCGACTGAGCTACCCGGGCCACTCTAATACTATTATAACCTTCCAAAATTCCAAAGTATCCAAACTTTCCAGCGAATTCCTGATGATATAGTCATTGCCCTGACTTAAGATTCTTCTATAAAATCTTTAGATATGGATGTTTTTGAAACAGATGAAAGATATTCGCTATTATTACGAACTCTTTAAAAGGCGGATACAGTTTTACTGCAGAAAGATTTTAAAAGGGGTTACTAATGTGCCGGAGGGTACAAAAGCAGCCAAGAGAAGAGATCGGTGATGCAAAACAAGTACCTTATCAGTTACGACAAGTCGTAATCGTGATGCCCACGGTCTAGGGATGCACCAAGGTCATTTCTGTGGTGTAAATACTATATTTGTCTATGGCTCAGTACCTACTGTCATTCCCAACACCAAATGACAATGTGTTTTGACCAGGATGGTGAAATTTAATTTTTGAAGAGTTCAACAATTGCATAAAAAGTGCATCAAACTGAATGCGGTGTTATACATAATAACCAGGTCAACATTGGATAGAACACTGATTGGTAATATTGAATAATAATATTTATTTACTGCAATTGGGTTGTTACCCGGTGGCAGTGGTTTTTTACATGTAAACAAAAAATGAAATTGGTTACTACTAAATTTAAGTCGGGAGGGCTACATGAGAAGCATGTAGTGGCAACTTGGAATCTTGAGAACCATCTCAGCATTTGCTTCTGGGCACA
>Ga0123357_10005677_pt1 | contig 15005 bp, 11 predicted proteins | sample TergutEmb28metaG_FD_89873 | JGI IMG/M metagenome (GOLD analysis project Ga0123357, IMG submission 89873) | Embiratermes neotenicus P4 segment gut microbial communities from Petit-Saut dam, French Guiana - Emb289 P4 | ecosystem: Host-associated > Arthropoda: Insects > Digestive system > Gut ...
GTAGTAATTAGCACACCAAATCGGCAACGCTAATTCTTTATAAAACAAGTAGTTACATGAAAGAGGCTCACTCCGAAACCCGCAAAGTTTGCAATTCGCAGGGAATGTGGAATTCTCCGGTGGAAAAGACCCTGAAAAAATTGATACCTTAAAGGTGGAATAAAAGCTGCCCGGTATGAGGAACAGGATAGCAAGACTGGACTGTGAAGTAAAGAAAGTTAGGTTGAAAAGAAAAGCCGGGCAGGGGCTTTGCAGCCGGGTTCTACACGCACATTCGTCGTTCTGCTCGCCACATCCGCCGGGATTCTGCCAATTTTTATGTGTGATAAAACAAGCGGCAAATCGGAGTTTGTAGGCTATTGGCGGATTCCCAAAAAGAAATTATACTATATTCATGAAGAAAGAATTCCTCCCCTATGATAAGGTTCGGAACAATGCCCTTAAAATGGCATATCGGATTTACCAGGACGGTTTCATACCGGATGTGATCTATGTGTCACTCCGGGGTGGGGTATATCTGGGTAATGTGATAAGCGAATACTTCAAAATCTTCCAGCGCCGTGCCAGGCCGGTGTATTACGCAGCAGTTGTGGCCCGTTCATATACGGGCATACGGGAATCCGAAGAAGTGAAGGTAGAAGGCTGGACTTATTCGCCCGAGTCGCTCAGGATCGGTGACAAGGTGCTTCTGGTGGATGATATCTACGATTCCGGCAGGACCATTAACCATTTGGCAAAAATAATTATGGAAAAGGGAATACCCCGGAAGGATCTGAAAGTGGCGGTTCACGATTTCAAAAATTTTTACGATAAAGCCGAACAGTTTCCGGTAAAGCCCGATTATTGGTGCAGGAAGCATGAGCTTTCCGTAAAGGACGAAGATATGTGGATTCATTATATGAGCCACGAACTTATCGGCCTTAGTCCGGAAGAACTGGAAGAACATTACTATAAGGAAGATCCCGAACTCCGGGAAGTATTACAGGTAATACACAAGGAAAATTGAGACGGCCGCAAAATTGCCTGGAGGGTCTATGAGGCCCAAAGACAGAGCTGTTGTATTGGTTTTTCTCCTCCTCACCGGAATGGGCTTCCGGGTTTTTCCCCAGCAGTTTATAATAACCGATGCTGCGGGGGGGATCTTCTCCTCGGATCAGAAACTCTCCTTTTCCCTCACGGCCCCCGGCTGGTTCCGGATCCTCCTGGACTCCAGAGAGATCTACCGGGGGAAGGGGCCGGCATTTCCGGAACTGGGCGTTCCCTGGGGCGAGGAGAGGGGGTTTACCCTCGGCGCGGAATTCTATTCCCCGGACAATGTTCTTAAAGAAAACCGTTCCTGGTATATCTTCATCGATAAAAAACCTCCTTCCCCCCCGCTTCTGGAATTCCGAAAAACCCCGCAGGGGCTGCGTCTTGTTCAGTTGGGGCCAAGGCAGGATGCCAAAATAAGGGCCTGGGCTGATATGAGCGGAAGCCTTGTTTTTTTCCCGGATCTCGCGGAAAACTTTTCTGTTGCAAAGTCTTCCGGGGCAGGTTTTGTGGGGGATAACTTTGCTGGTGAAGTTCCGCCGGCGGATTCTTTTTCGGCGGTGGTTTGGGCTGAAGACGCGGCGGGTAACTGTTCAATACCCCAGGGAGAATTCTTTGAGATTCCACCGGTGAAAATTGAAAATCCGGTTCCCGGGAACTGGCTCAATCCCCAGATTCTTATCATTTCCGGTACGGAAGGGAAGAGCGTTTACTGGACTGTTGATGGGACTAACCCCCTTGAGCCAGGCGGCGCCGGCCGGCTCTACCGGGGGCCCGAACGGATAGCAAAGGACGGGCAAATCACCCTCCGTATCGCCTGGCACGATGCAGCGGGCAAGATCCGGGAGGACAGGGTTGTCTATAAGGTTTCAGGCGCGCCTGCTGCAGCCTCAAGCCTTGATGCTTTTCGTAGAGCCGAAGAAAGGGAGCTTCAGTCGCCGGTAATCCTTTCGGTTCCTCCGGCTTTTTTCTGGTCCATGGGAGGTATTCCCCGCCAGGCGGGCGGAGGGGCCGTAAACCTCAGGCCGCAGCCGCTTGTCAAAAGAGTCACGGCCCTTCATCTTTCGGCGGGGGAGGCGGGCGGGATATTCCGTTTCGCCTACCTTCTCAACGGAGGGGGAAATGGAGGAACGCGGAAAAGCCCTGGGTCTTCCCGGAGTACTATTTCTTCAGGGGAGTCCTTTCTTTCTACCGGTATGGGTACAGTACCCCTGCGGATAATCTCCTCGGGAAACAGCCGGGTCATACTCTGGCCTCCGGCCCAGGGGATCATTTACTTTTCCTGGCTGGACAGGGGCCCCTGGCAGGAGGGAAAGGGCCCGCTCCCGGTTCCCCTTGAGGGAGGAATGCTCCGCTGGTTTGTGCAGGGCAGGGAAGGGGAGACGGCCGGGAATGGAGGCTCTTCGTTCTTTGGACCCTACAGTGTGGTCATACCGTCCCTCTCCGGGGGCGGGGATCAGCTTCGGGGCCGTATCGCCTGCCGGAATTACAGTGAAAACAGTGGCTGGAATTTCGTTTCGGATCTGCTCGACTATACGCCGGGAATTGTTACGAACCGTATTTCGGCGGGAGTTACGTCCGGAACTACTGTTCCAGACGTATGCGACGGGGAAGATCTGGAGTGGGCTTTTATCAGTTCCGCCGGTCAAATTATGGAAGCGGGCCGCCGGGATCGGCTTGCTCCCAGGGCTCCTGAACTTGCCGCTCCCCTCGAAGGGGGATGGACCCGCGGACCTGTAAAGGTAAGCATCTTTTCGGACGAAAAGGATGCGGCCGGTTTTATAAGCGCCCGTATTACGTACGCTTCGGGGACGGTTCAGAACGTAAACGGAATTGGTTCCGTTGATATCGCTTCTACCCTGGGGGAACTGGCGAATGTAACGGTGGAAGGGGTTCTTGAGGACCCCTCGGGGAACCTGAGCCCAAAGACTGTGCGGAATTTTGTTTTGGATCCGGCGACCATTTATGTTTCGTCTGAAGCGCTGACGGTCGGGACAGCCAGCGGCCCCGATTCCGGGGGAGGCATGGATAACCCTTTCACTTCGCTGAAAGAAGCAGTGGACTATGCCGTCAAACAGGGGCTGCATGACATACGGATAGCGGGGACGCTGGAACTTGAGGAACCTTTATCAATCCCGGTGGATATACGCATCGACGGATCATGGGGACAGCAGGAACGCGGTACTGCAAAATCCGGTGTGAAGGCTGCCCTTATCATGAGGGATAGTTTCTGCTGGAACCTTGTTCCCGGCGTAAGTCTTGTTCTTTCGGGCGTTTCGATGGAACGGAGAAACGGAAATGTTCCGCTCATACAGGCGGGAAAAAACGCGAGGCTCGGAATCGAAAATTCCGCCTTCACCATTACAGGTCCTTTCCTGGCTATGGAGAACGGTGTCTGTGATATCAGGGATTCCCGGATTTCCATGAATATTTCCGGGGAACGGAGAATTCCCGCCCTTTCCGCACGGGATAGCGTGATACGGATCAACAACAGCCATCTGGAACTTGAAGGAGATTATGGCCTTCTCGCTGATATCGCGGGAGGGAGCTTTTCTTCGGGAGACAGCAGTTTCTTTACAGCCGGGACACAGACCGCGTCTGTTTTTAACATTAATAATGCCAGGGGGATTTTCAGTAACCTTACCCTCAAGGCGAAGGCACGGGATTTTGCTTCAATTATGGACGTTTCCGGTTCGGGGCTCGTCCTTTCCGGCGGGACTCTTGGAGTTTCCGCGAGGGATGCCAATGCGCTTCTGTTTGATCGCTGTACCGCGGTTCTGTTTAACTCCGAAATCCGGCTTGAGGGGGCGCTTACAGAGCGGGCCGCGGAAATACGCGGGGCGTTTCCCCTGGTACAGGATTGCCGGTTCTATTCGATTGGAACCGCCAAACGGTCCGATGTGTTTTTCGGAACGGAAGCCGATTCGCCCGGGGCGGGGACCGTAACCGGTAACGGTTTTTCGGGTTTTACCAACATCTGGGGCAGAAGCTGGTCTCTGGAAAAACTGCCGGACTTTAACCGGGCCTTTGCCTCCACGGATAAGCCCAACTCGGCCCGGGAAGACCCGCCTGCCGGGAATAGCCTGTGAAAGACGACATACTCCTCTGCGGCATTGATGAGGCGGGGCGGGGGCCTTTGGCCGGTCCGGTCTGCGCCGCGGCCGTGATCCTCCCCGGTGACTTTCCCGTTTGGCTCCTCAATGATTCAAAGAAGTTACGGCCCGCCGTCCGGGAAGAGCTTAAAACACTCATCTGCTCAGCTTCCGCGGCCTGGGGCATAGGCTGGGCGTCGGCGGCTGAAATAGACGAAATTAATATCCTTAAAGCCAGCCTCCTGGCGATGAAACGCGCCTATGAGGCCATGCTCGAAGGGCATACCGGTATGCTGGGTGCTATACGCGCGGTGGTTGACGGCCTCTTTGTCCCTGACATCCCTATCCCCCGCGAGGCCCTGGTCAAAGCCGACAGCAAGGTGCCCGAAGTTATGGCCGCTTCCATTTTGGCAAAAACCGCCCGGGATCGCCTGATGGAATACTACGGCCTTTTTTATCCCCAATACGGCTACGGGAAACACAAGGGTTACCCCACCAAAGCGCACCGTGAGGCGGTACAACGCTACGGGCCGTCGCCGATACAGCGGATGAGCTTCCGGTATGCAGACAGTAATTGAATTCTGCCGATACTCTCCCGCTTTTCTCCACCTTCAAATTTTATGAAATGGTACTTTTTTGTGGAAATGCGGGTTTTTTATGGAATCCCCCGCTTTTATTGAAAAATTTGACTCAAAAGGGACACCATCTGGCATATTTTTGGTATATTAAAAGAGACAGACAATTTTTTTTAGATAATGTATTGTTTTATTAGTTAATGTTTTGTTTTATTGGAAAAATATAATAAAAGGAGAGGTGTATGCAAATAGTGTGTATTTTACTCGTCGCGGTTGGCGCAGGTATTATGACATACAGTATTCTGAAATTTTATAAGGCCCTGAAAGAACTAAAAACCCAGATGAAAACAGGAAAGCTGCTTGATTCCTGGATCTCCGGGGTCTGTCTTGGCATGATGATTTTCTTTTTAATCGGATATGCGGCCAATATAGTGATTTACAGTTTCAAAAGTACAATAACAAGCCAGGATATGCTGATCGCGTTAATTTTCTTCTTTGGCGCTATTTTTGTATTTGTCATGGTCGGAATGGTACGCCGGATGTTTAGCTCCATGATGGACAAAATGGATCTTAAAAAAAGACTGCGGCAGGAAGAACTGATGTCCGCGATTTCCAAATGTTTTACGGCCACTGAGGATATAAAAATACTCATCCCCAAAGCGCTGAAAATATCCGGTGAGCATATGGGGGTTAATCACGCTTTTCTGTCAAAATATTCCGGGGAAAGCAATACTTTGGAATGTCTCTATGAATGGTACGACGAAAAGGCCTGTTCATTCATAAACGGAAAGGGCAAATGGCCCATCACACAGGATATGCAAATATTCAACGATATGTTCACTAAAGGTTACGCCGCGGTAGAAGATTATAGCCAGTTGATCCATCCGAATTTCAAAATTGTCAAAGATTATAATATACGCGCTTTTCTCAATATTCCCATTGAGATCTCGGGGAAATTCTGGGGTATTTTGGGATTTATCTTTTATGATAGCCCCGCCGAGTGGAGTGAAAGTAATATCCATTTGGGTAAATTGATCGCCGGTATTTTCTCCGGAGTAATCAAGCGGAATATGGCCGAGGAAGAATTGATACTGGCAAAAGAGATAGCCGAGCAGGCAAGCAGATCGAAGGGTAATTTCCTGTCACGCATGAGCCATGAAATGCGTACGCCGATGAACGCGGTTATTGGTATGACGCGTATCGGATTAAGCTCGCATGATTTACAGCGCAAGGATTATTGCCTGGGGAAGATAGAATTGGCATCGACCCACCTCCTGGGCGTGATAAACGATGTGTTGGATATGTCCAAGATTGAAGCCAACAAACTGGAACTTTCCTGTTCCGGTTTCAGCCTTGAGAAGATGCTTTCAAGAGTGATCAATGTGGTTAATTTCCAGATAGAGGAAAAGCAGCTGCACCTTACTCTTTCGGTGGATTCTGATATACCCGAAATTATCATATCCGATGAACAGAGACTCAGCCAGGTATTGACAAACCTTCTCGGCAACGCGATCAAATTCACTCCCCATGGAGGTACTGTCTTTCTCTTTGTCCATAAACTCAGGGAAGAAGAAGGGGCTTGTACGCTGCAATTTGAGATAAAGGATACCGGTATCGGTATATCCGCGGAACAAATGCAAAAGCTCTTTAGCCCATTTGAACAGGCCGACGGCAGTATTTCCCGCCGTTACGGGGGTACGGGGTTGGGCCTTGTTATTTCCAAACAGATCGTTGAACTCATGAAGGGTGAAATAAGGGTAAACTCGGCAGTGGGTGTTGGTACAAGTTTCATTTTTGATATCTGCGCCGGATTACCCCAGGATCCGGTACAGGATACTTCCTCAATGGCGGGGGATGCTGCCGGCGCTTCGGAACGACAGGATTTTTCCCATGTAAAAATACTGGTAGCCGAAGATATAGAAATAAACCGCGAAATTATGGAAGCTTTACTTGAGCCTACCGGTGTTTCCATCGATTTTGCCGTGGATGGCAGTACGGCATACGAGCAGTTTTCCGCGGATCCTTCGGCCTACGATATAGTCTTTATGGATATACATATGCCGAAGATTAACGGTTACGAAGTAACCAAGATGATAAGGCGTCTTGAGCATCCCTCCGCCAAAACTGTACCGATAATCGCCATGACCGCCGATGTGTTCCGTGAAGACATTGAGAAATGTATTAAGGCGGGGATGAACGATCATGTGGGTAAACCTTTGGATATTGATAAGATAACCGAAAAACTCATTCAATATAGTCCTCAGGCATGCGCCAGCCATGATTTAGCCTGATTTTTATTGCTAGGTTATTGCCAGGCTACTTGACCTTCCTGTCTTTTCTGGTTCATACTGGTGAAAATCCCGAATGAACAGGATTCATTTCATATTGAGGCTGTGAGCCTGAGGAGTCTGATGTGCCCTGCGGAAGAAAACGCAAACTGCGGAAGATTGCGACCCACAAACGCAAGAAGAAGCTCAGAAAAAATCGACACAAGAACAAGTGAGATCCCGGGCCGCAGAGGTTGTTTCCGCGGCTGGGGTCTCTGTCTTGTGCGTGATGTAGAGTCAAGTTGATATGCAGGAGCACGAGCCCCTTTTACCGAATATCAGGTCACCGCGGGATATTAAGTGTTTAAACGCGGATGATTTAAGCCGTCTTGCGGGAGAGATTCGGGATGTAATAATTTCCACGGTGAGCTGTAATGGCGGGCATTTGGCTTCAAACCTGGGGGTGGTAGAGCTTACCATCGCCCTGCACCGTGTTTTTAATTCCCCCAATGAAAAAATAGTCTGGGATGTAGGGCATCAGTGTTATGCCCATAAACTCCTTACCGGAAGGTATGCTTCTTTTTCTTCCCTCCGCAAATCCCGGGGTATAGCCGGATTCCCCAAGGCGGCCGAAAGCCCGCATGACAGTTTTAATACCGGCCACGCTTCTACGTCCATTTCCGCCGCCCTGGGCCTGCTGACGGCGGAGCAGCTCCTTGGTACCGGGAACCGGGTGGCGGCGGTGATAGGCGACGGGGCATTGACGGGGGGACTTGCCTATGAAGCTTTGTCCCATGCCGGCCAGCTCGGCTTCCCCCTTGTGGTTATCCTGAATGACAATAAGATGTCCATAAGCCCCAACGTAGGGGGGCTCTCCAAATACCTGAGCCGCCTTTCCATGAAGGCCAGATACCAGAAATTCCGCCGGGCTGTGGATAGCTCGGTCAAGAAGATACCTTTTGCAGGAGACCACCTTTTCAGGGCCATGGTCCGGATTAAGCGGGCGGTGAAGGCGATTTTTTACACCGATAATTTCTTTGTTGATCTGGGGTTTGAGTACGTAGGGCCTATTGAGGGTCATAATATACCCCTGCTTACCGGGGTAATCCGGGATGCCCGTAACCTGAACAAGCCGGTGGTTATCCATGTGATCACCCAAAAGGGTAAAGGTTACGGTTATGCCGAGGTTGATCCCGGGAGTTACCACGCTGTTCAGTGCGGCGGCCTTCCCGGATATCCTTTAAACCAGGGGCCGGAAAAACACGATCCTGTAAGCGCCCTCCCCGCGGCGGATACCCATGAAAAAGAAAAGGAATTCCGGACTTTTACCCAGGCCTTCGGTGACGCGCTTCTGGAAGCGGCGCGCCGCGACGAACGGATAGTGGCGATCACCGCGGCCATGGGGGAGGGGACAGGGCTCGCTCCCTTCAGGGAAGCATTTCCCCAGCGTTTCTTCGATGTAGGCATAGCCGAAGAGCATGCGGTAACTTTTGCGGCCGGTCTTGCGGCCCGTAATTTCCGTCCGGTAGTTGCCATCTATTCCACGTTTATTCAGCGCGCTACCGACGAGATCATCCATGATGTCTGCCTCCAGAATCTGCCGGTAACCTTCGCGCTGGATCGCTCGGGGCTGGTAAACGATGACGGGGAAACCCATCAGGGGATATTTGATATAAGCCTCTTTCGCTCGGCGCCGAATATTACCATTCTGGCCCCTGCGGGGGATATGGAACTGTTTCAAATGCTTCAATGGTCATTTGACGCAATTGGACCAGTGATGATCCGGTATCCAAAGGCCCCTTGTCCCGGGGGAGATCCGGCGTTTTCGTTTCCCCTGGAAAAGGGGAGAGGAGTGTGGATACGACATTCCGGCCGCTTATCCCTTCGGGAAGGGGGGGCGGCCTATTCAGGGGATAAAAATTTTCCTAAAGGTTTGTGCATTGCCTTTACCGGCAGTCTTTACCGGGAGGTTCTGGAAGCGGCGGATCTTCTTGAATCCCGGGAGATCGGGGCGGATCTTTACAATCTGCGCTTCCTGAAACCGGTGGATGAGGATTACCTCACGGCCGTGATGAACCGGTACGAAACGGTTATTTTCGCCGAGGAGGGAAGCCGTTCGGGCGGTTTTGGGGAATATGCCTCGGAACTTGCCCTCCGCCGAAATTGTTCCTGCCGTATCCTTGTCCTGGGGATCAAAGAGAGGTTTGATGCTCTTGGAAAGCGGGAAGAGCTGCTTCGCCGGAACGGCCTTGACGCCGGGAGCATTGCGGACATGGCGGAGAAGATGCTGTTGGAGGGGGAGTGGAGAGTGGGGAACAGGGACTGGGGATCGGGGACTAGGGAACAGGGACTGGGGATCTTCCCAACAAATCGTTGATTGCTGGTTTAAGGCATAGACTATCCCTACTCCCCATTCCCTAGTCCCTAGTCCCTAGTCCCTATTCCCCAGTTATACATATATGCTGAAAAAAAACCGTGTCATTAAGCTCCCGGGCGGGGCCTCTCTGGATTTTTCCGGGCCTGCCCTCGTCATGGCCATTGTCAACTGTAACGAAGATTCTTTTTATCCCCCTTCCCGGGCGCTGCGGGACGATGCGGTGGAAAAAGCCCTCTCCGCCGAAGAAGAGGGCGCTTCCATCATTGACTTTGGGGGGGAATCCTCCGGACCAGGTTCTGCTCCTGTGGGAGAGGAAGAGGAACTTGAACGGGTTATCCCCGTGATCGGGGCCTTCAGGAAACGTTCTCCGCTTCCGGTTTCGGTGGATACCCGGAAGGCCGCTGTTGCCCGGGCGGCAATGGATATGGGAGCCGATATTATCAACGATATTTCGGGCCTGGACGATGATCCTCTTATGGCGGCGCTCTGTGCGGAACGCGGCGCCGCGGTGGTACTGATGCACCGGCCGCCTCAGGGCGCTCTTTCCCCCGCGGTACGGGAGACAGAGCAGGCGGAGGATATTATCGCGGAAATTGGGCTGTATCTTGCGGCCGCCGCAGGACGGGCCATGTCAGCGGGGATTTCCCGGGAAAAGATCATCGTGGATCCGGGGATTGGGTTTGGTAAGGGTTTTGGGGGCGACCTGGAAATTATCCGCCGCATGGCCGTATTCGCGCGATCCCCATACCTTGCGGAAATCCTCGGGAACGATTATCCTGTATTGATAGGACTTTCACGGAAGAGCTTTATAGGCAAAATAACCGGCCGCGGTACTGCGGCAGAAGGCGCTGCCCGGGACGCTGCCGGAAGACTCGCGGGGACGCTGGCAGCCAACGGAGCGGCGATTATGGGTGGAGCGGATATAATCCGGGTTCACGATGTAAGGGAACATGTGGATCTGGCGAGGATGTTGTTTGCCCTTCGTCCTCAACCTTCATTCGCAAGCTTCACGGGGCAGTAATGTAAGATGGAATGGTTTCAGCGTTTCAATTCAATTTATGATATTATCAGCGCGATTTTGGATGTGGCGCTCCTCGCTTTTCTCCTCTACAAAGCTTACGACCTGCTCATAAAAACCCAGGCGGCGCAGCTCCTTAAAGGCGCGGGTCTCCTGGTTCTCGTTTACGGCGCCGCGGTGCTCTTCAAGCTTGCGACCCTTCAGTGGTTTCTCAAAGCCATGGCGCCTGGACTCTTTATCGCGGTAGCCATTGTCTTTCAGCCGGAATTGCGGAGACTCTTCATGCGCCTTGGACAGGGAGAGTTATTCAGGCCTGACAGCAAGCCCAGGCTGGGCCTGCTGGAAGCGGTGGTTACCGCCGCGGAAATGCTCTCGCAGGAAAAACGGGGTATGCTGGTGGTTTTCCCCCGCCGTATCAATATAAGGAATATTATCGAAACCGGAACCCGGTTGAATGCGGATATTTCTTCCAGTTTGATTGTTACAGTTTTTGAATTTGACACACCCCTGCACGATGGGGCCATGGTCATTCAGAACAACCGTATTGTGGCCGCGGGGTGTTTCCTTCCCTTGTCGGAACAGCAGGATATCAAGAAAAGTTTCGGTACCCGCCACAGGGCAGCTCTGGGCATGTCGGAACAATCCGACGTAGTGGTGCTGGTAGTGTCGGAGGAAACCGGAGCCATAAGCCTCGCCTATGACGGCAGGATGTACTACGATCTTTCCACCATTGAGGTAACCAGGAAACTCAAGGAACTTCTGGATCGGGGCGCCCGGAAAGAGGAAAGCGAAGCGGTCTCTATTCCGGAAATTTCCGGAGAGGTCTTCCCCGGTGTAAATACTGTCGGCGGGGAGCTCCCGGACTCGTCCACGGACGGCGGAAAGGAGTAAGTGTTGAACAGCAGAAAACTTTTCGCCAGGGCAGTGGAGAACTGGCCCGCCAAGGTTCTTTCCCTGGGGCTTGCAATAATTTTGTTTGTATTCCACCGGATGAGTACCCTGGAGGACCGTTTTTTTTCTGTACCCCTCAAAGTAGAAAGCGCTACTACCCTGATGCCTTCCAGCTCCTACCCCCGGATGATCCGGGTAGGGCTGCGGGGAGAAGCCAACAGCATCTATCCTATCCAGGATAGCGATATAGAAGTCTATGTTGATATGGGAAAATTCAATGTGCCCGGTGTATATACCGTTCCTGTTCAATGGCGTAAAACAGGTACCGCTCTTGGGGTAGAACCTCTCCAAATAACTGTGGATCCCAGGGAAATAACCCTTTCACTGGATAACAGGATCAGCAAAGTCGTACCTCTTACCGCGAATCTCCAGGGGCAGGTGGAAGATGGTTATACCATGACATCGTATTCGCTCAACCCGGCCCAGGTTATTATTGACGGCCCGGCCGAACTGCTGTGGTCCGTAACTGAAGTCAATACGGAACCTATCGATCTTGACGGGCACCGCAGTGATTTTGTCACAACGATAAATATTCTGAACAGTGATCCCCTTATGATTATCCGGGGAAACGGGACTACCGAATTCCACGGAAACATAAGCCAGATTATCGCGGTACGGAACATTACCGGTGTCCCCATTACCGTCACCGGTCTTGCGGGCGGATTAATGGGAGAACCGGAGATCAAGGTTGGCAGTATTCATCTCGAAGGTGAGACTCAGGCTGTACTGGATAATTTCGATCCTCCGCCGGATTTTCTTAAAGTTGACTGTTCGGGGATCAGCAAGCCGGGAACCTATGTACTTAGAATTTTGAGCGGGACTGCCGAAGACATGAAGGTCAGGCTTGATCCGGAGGAAGTCGCGGTCAAGATTAGTCCTTCCGCAGGGAAAGAAAGCCCATGATCACCGGTATAGGTATTGATGTGGTTCATGTCAACCGCATGGAACGCTGGTGGAAGAACCCGGGGCTTATGGAACGCTACTTTCACCCCGAAGAGCTTACGGCGGCTCTGGCAAAGGGGAGCGGGGCCGTGCTATCCCTCGCCGCCCGGTTTGCCGCCAAGGAGGCTTTCGGTAAAGCGCTCGGTACAGGGCTTGCGGGAATAACACTCAAGGACATAATGGTGAAAAACCGGCATAACGGTCAGCCCGAAATACTGGTTAGCGGTACGGCCCGTTCAGCGCTGGAACGCAGCGGGGCCACCCGTATTCATCTGTCCCTTACCCATGAACGGGACAACGCTGTTGCTATGGTGGTGCTGGAACATGAAATATAAAGAACGGGAAGCAAAGGTTTCCTTCCAGTCCAAGGAAGAATATACCTGCCCGGTGTGTGAATTGGTTTTTCACCGGGAGGAACTGCTCTCGGGCAGCGGCAGGCTCATCGCCGGGATACTCACGGATGAACTGCACAGGTTATATGAGCCATCCGCCAGATACGGGGAGATTTTTCCTCTCATCTATCAGCCAACGGTCTGTCCCAAATGCTGGTTTGCCGCGGCAGACAAGGACTTCAGCGATTTCCCCAAAAGCGCCATCGACAAGGCCGTGAAAGACCGGGAAAGACGTATCGCTGATACAATGCTGGTTTTCCCCGAAACGGATTTTAACGAAAGCCGGGATCTCATTTCCGGCGCCGCATCCCAATACCTGGTGATCCGGTGCTATGATTATTTCCCCAAAGAATTTTCTCCTACCATAAAACAGGGGATTGCATCCCTCAGGGCAGGCTGGCTGCTGGACGAACTGGATAAAAAATTTCCCGGACAGCATTATGACTGGCTCTCGGTACTTTTAAAAAAGAAAGCCCACTATTTTTACAGTGAGGCAATACGGCGGGAACAGAGCGGCAAGGAAACACTCTCGGGAATCAAGGTCTTTGGCCCCGATACGGACAAGAACTATGGTTACGAGGGCGCTCTGTACCTGTCGGCCCTCCTTGGTTTTAAATACGGTTTTCAGAATGATCCTCCTCTCAGGGCCAAAGCCCTGGATGAGGCCAAACGGACCATTGCCAGAATTTTCGGTATTGGAAAGTCCTCCAAATCCAAACCCGGTCCGCTTCTGGAGCACGCCCGGAATCTCTACGACAAAATTTCGAAAGAACTGAATGAGACCGATGTTATGTAAGGAAAATACGGATCCGTCCGGACTCAGAAATATCAGGCTCCTTCTGGCTTATGACGGGACCGATTTTTTGGGGTGGCAGCGCCAGGAAGAGGGGTCAAGGACGGTCCAGGGGGTTATTGAGGACGCCTTGCGCAAATTGCACAGGGAGCCGGTGGTTCTTACCGGTTCGGGCCGCACCGACACGGGAGTCCACGCTGCCGCCCAGGTTGCGAATTTTTACACTTCCATCCGGAGCATGGAGGCGGAGCGTTTCGTTCCGGCCCTGAACAGCCTCTTGCCCCGTGATGTGCGGGTGCTGGAGGCGCGGGAGACCCGTCAGGATTTTCACGCCCGCTTCGATGCCCGGATACGTACCTACCGCTATTATTATATTACCGGCCGTGAGGCCCTGCCCTGGGAACAGCGTTATGCCTGGCGTCTCGGGAGACAGCCGGATATTGCGCGGCTCAACGATTATGCCCGGCTCTTCCGGGGCGAAATGGACTGTACTGCCTTTGCCATACCCGGCGACAAAAGCAAATCCCGCAGCCGTTATATTTCCGGCGCTTCTTTTTTCACCGAGGGGAGTAGGCTTGTCTTTGAGATTTCGGCCAACGCCTTTTTGTGGAAGATGGTCCGTTCCATCGCCGGTACGCTGATACGTTTTGACGAGAAGGAACTGGATAGTACTTACTTGCAGCAAGTAATTAAATCGGGAGAGCGTAAGCTGACAGGGCCTGTTGCTCCGCCCCATGGGCTTTTTTTATGGAAGATTGAGTATTACAGGGAATAGTAGGTATATTGTGGTATGAAATGCGGAAGTAGGAATGAGTAATGAAAAATCAGAATAAGAGGGAAGGAACCGTGGATATTGTCCGCTATCAAAAATACCTATTCCCTATTCCCCGATCCCTGATCCCCGATCCCCCTCCGTGCCGCAAACAGAAGCTTCGACGCGCCTCTGTGGGAGTTTTATTGTTGTTTTTTTTGCTGTTCTCGTCGTGTACGCCGAAACAGGCTGCGCAGGTCCCGCAGACTCAAGGCGCCCTTACCGACGCTCTCGGGCGCCGGTATGTGTTAAAAGCCCCGCCGCGCCATATTGTGAGTCTCAATCCTTCGGCAACGGAGATACTCTTCGCGATAGGCGCCGGAGATAAGGTCGTCGGAGTTACCAAGTACTGCGATTATCCCCCCGAGGCCCGGTCGCGGACTTCCGTAGGGGGCTTTTCCGGCGCCACTGTAAGCGTGGAACAGATACGGGCCCTTGAGCCCGACCTGGTAATCCTTTCCGCGGATATGCACGCCAGGATCGTCTCGCTCCTGGATGGGCTGGACATTTCTTCCTTCGCGGTTGAGCCCAGGGATTTTTCCCAGGTCTACGAAACCATCGCCATTATGGGGGAAATTACCGGCTGTGTTCCCGGCGCCCGGAAAGTTATCTCGGATATGAAAGAAAAAATCGCCCGTGTTGAGAACCAGGTTCGTTCCCTCCAGCGGCCGGCTGTCTTTTGGATTCTGTCAAGGGAGCCCCTTATGAGCGCGGGCGGCGGAACCTTTGTCTCGGAAGCCATTACCCTTGCCGGGGGA
>Ga0123357_10005678_pt1 | contig 15003 bp, 16 predicted proteins | sample TergutEmb28metaG_FD_89873 | JGI IMG/M metagenome (GOLD analysis project Ga0123357, IMG submission 89873) | Embiratermes neotenicus P4 segment gut microbial communities from Petit-Saut dam, French Guiana - Emb289 P4 | ecosystem: Host-associated > Arthropoda: Insects > Digestive system > Gut ...
ATATACCATGTTTAAAATATTCAGTACCTATATTTGTTGAATAAATATATAAAATGCAACGTTTAGAGGTTAGCGGTGCGGTACGACCACTATAGTCGTCATTAGGCGTCAAAAGGTTAATGTTACCATCAGCACATTACCACCGAGGTTCAGTATGGCTCCCTGTACCCCAACAAAGAATTTAACTCTCTGTGAAAGATAAACCTCCTGCTTGGCATCTTTTATACTGTACATACAATGCACCATGTTCTGTACCACCCTCTCACCTACCAGCTGTTGCACACAACACTGTGTTTCTTCACTCACACACTAATTATTGCTCCTACGCATTACAATAGTGAATGCTCCACAAGCAAAATGTGTGAACAACTATAAAACCATCAATCAAAAGAAATGCAGTTGGATTATGGCTCCCTGAAGATGGTGTTAATAAAAGCCAAAACATGTAGGATTAAGAACTAATATGTGAGTGAAGAAACACGGTGCAGTGCACAACAGTTGGCAGACAGAAGGGTGGTGTTTAGTTAAAACAGTAGTTTAATGTTTAAAATGAATATCACACAGATAGCTGTCAATGATGCAACACTCACATTAGAAGAACCCCATTTAAGATTTATCTGGGAGACATGTGTTTTCTACCTTAACTGAGAAGAACCTTACACAGCAGCTGTGTCTGAATCAAATAGAAAATAACTACTGTGGTTACATGAATACCACATTCACTATAAATTTAAACTGTATGACAATTTTCTTCACATCATTTCATATTTATACTGTTATGTTCATTTTATGGTACACAAACAATGGAACTGACAAATTAGAGTTTTGATGCACAATGTATTATGTGAGACCATTCTTTGGTCAGCAGATCTTGAGAAGACAGTAACACTAGACATTGCAATGAAGCCCTTGGTATGACCACCAGACATAAGGTAGCGTTCATCAATGGTTCATAATCACACAATAAAAGTACTGAGTTAGAAACTTGCTATATGTGAACAGCTCCTTTCATTAGCCATTTGACCACTCAAACACATGCTAACTCTTGGGAACTCATGGTACATTTGATGCAGTGGTTGAAAACTCATTCTGACTTGCAATATTTCCACTGTGCATGATTGTGGCATTATTTACATAACCCAAATCAACTTAATTTGAAGCTCCAAAGTGGTAAAGGACCAAATCTGCATGTCTTAAATGAGGGAAAAACCTGAAACTGAGAAAAATTTCACAATACTTGTATGGGGTCAGGACTGGGACTGCAAGAAAGTATCCTATAATGTGGTAAAACCTTCAAATGAGAAAACTTAAATTGGGATTCCACTGTAGATTTTGTAATACACAATTAAACAGTTTGAAAACTGCAATGGACACACACACAATGCACGCACACACGCGCATGCTCACACACACACACACACACACACACAGCTTATCAGCCTACTTCCTTCCTGCAAGACGCAACAATATATTAAAATGTCCTATATTGCCACTTACATAACGTAAGGAAGTTACAAGAAGAACTGTGCTGCACAATCGTCCGTCCCACCAAACGGAAGCCTTTTCGTTCAACTTTTAATTTCACACTTGCAATACTGCCTGAAACTGGAGCTACACAGAAGTGTGGAACATCCTGAAAGCAAAATGTGTAATTGTATGGCTATGTTATGTTACTTCATGATAATTTATAAATTAGGAATGTCATTTACATTACTGGTATTATGTGATATAGTACAGTCTGCATCCCAAGAGGTGTTCACGTACACTTGCATTCCACAAAAATCTAAATGTAAATGAGTCAGTAATCCTTTATCCTTTGCATTCAGCAGGCTAATATGGGTGACATCAGTGCAATTTTGAAGCATACAGGTGCAGGTGTCTCTTTGTTTGTGATTAACTGGGACCAACTCTTCTGTTAATGAATATCAGAAAACATTTTCAATGTAAAACACCCATTTCATTCAACTAACTTACCATTAACAAAGTTATTAAATAAGCTGAAAGAGCAAAAAAACGTGCATGTTTGTTTATAACACAATATGAGAATTTCTGGAAACATGAAATACTGAGGGAGTGTCTTTCCACAAAGGACACAAGCAATCAACCTCACTTACTGAAAGACTGACCTGAGAATGTCCTGCACAGTATGTGGGGGACTGGGGGGAGGCCAACTTACCAGCCATGTGGTCTCATCCTGATTCAATGAAATCAATCACAAAAGGGTGGAACAATGGCACTGAAATGGGTGATGTCCAGAGGTCAATATCCTGCACATCAACGTATATGAACATTTTAATTTCAAAAGAAAATTAGGTCCTATTATTGATATATGTTTATTTAGATATATATATATAAGATCAATGTTTGAACTGTCCAATTTGTGTCTAGTACCACAATATCTTGTACTTGGGGGATACAAGAGTTACACTCTTTAATGAAAATGTTTATCCATATATCATGTGTAATTCTTTGAACTGTACTTCCTGGATGATGGCTCAAGCAGAGCCAAAATATGTCAGAGAAAATATAATACAAAACAAGGTGCACACACATAGCCTAACAGGTGTATTTTGTTGGAATGTAATAAATACTCAACCACCCATATTACTGTGAGGATATAACTTGTGTGACTTATACAACACAAATATGACAGGTCTCTTGTACAGTTGCTACCAGTCCTGCCAAGGTGAAAAAGTACTGAGGAGAGGATAACAGTGACACTGCATGTGACAGTGAAAGCAGCAAAAAACAGGTGCCAATCATAGCTGGAATATCATTTAGTAACATAAGATGCCTCCTGTGGAATACTATTCAAATACAAAGATGTTGATGACCATGACAATTTTCATGGGGTTTTTAAGTGCACTGGGTATTTCTATAGGTGTGAAAGGTATAAGAATGTGGACAGCCATGCTGTTTACCTGCAACATTGCAGGTCTAAGGAACATAAACGTTGTGTGCTATCTACAAAAGTCAACAAGTACATACAACTGCTTGAGTTAGACATCACATAATTTCTCAAGCAGTTTTACAGGAAGAACTTGGTACAAAAAAGCCAAGTGCTTGTTGGACTCAGGCAAGGATATCACATAAAAATCAGTCTTTTGAAGCAACAGACTTCAATGCAGTGGCTAGGCAGCAAGTCAGTTGAAAAATGTGAATTGTTTATGTCTGTGTCAACTTACTGCAGAAGCACACTCAAGACTCCAGTACTGCTGTTATTTTCCTCTATTTCTCACACAATTCATGCATTTCTGCAAATGCTGATTTCCCATGTTTATCACTTTTTATACTAATTTCAGAAATGATGGCTATGTTTTACTATACTTTCACTTATAAGATTACTCATGTGTTTTATCAATCAAATTACTTGCAGAACCTACCGAGGAACTGCGACAAAGAACAGTTACAAATGTACAAATTTCGTCTGTCACTAGATGGCAGTCTTCTATAATCTCATCAACGTCCAGCAACGACGTGTTGTTTCCCTCCTTCCGAGTTCCCACTGCAGTGCTTAAGGGACAAACAGCTCCATTACTGAACAATATTAATGGCTCCTTCCCATTTTTCTGTGCTATGACACAATGAATTTGTTGTTGAAACTGCAATGAACAAACAAAAATATAAATACTTCAGGAAACACACAAAAATAACAAGTCCAAGACCCAAGTCTTCTGGGATATAGTGATATTATCTTCAGGGTCAGGCAGTCCAAGAAGACTGCTTAACCCTGTAGATGAAGGCACTACAATGTGTTAAAACATGAGGAACCAATCACTCAACAAAATGGCACCATTTGCCCAACATGGTACCACTCCCCCCAAAACATGGTGCCATTTACCTAAACACACAGTACCACATCCCGAAAGACACAAATCTTCACCAACACTGTTGTGAGAACCTCAAATCTTGCAACACTAGGCACACTCACTCACATGCATACAAACTGTCATCCAGTAACACATTTCACTCTATATAAGATGCATTTCTCCTATAAAAATTTCAATGAATTTTATACATATTGAACAAATGATGAAAATGAGGTACCTTGGTTAATTTGTCAACAATGTGAAACAGTGTGTGGGTTATACAGCAATGCTGTGTACAGTATATGGGTTATACAGCAATGCTGTGTACAGTGTGTGTGTGTGTGTGTGTGTGTGTGTGTGGGTGGGTTATACAGCAATGCTGTGTACAGTGTGTGGGTTATACAGCAATTCTGTGTACAGTGCGTGGGTTATACAGCAATGCTGTGTACAGTATGTGGGTTATACAGCAATGCCGTGTGCAGTGTGTGGGTTATACAGCAATGCTGTGTACAGTATGTGCGTTACATACCACAGTGTACAGTGTGTGGGGTTTACAGCAATGGTGTGTATAGTGTAGGTTACACACTGATGTGCACAGTGTGTAGGTCATACAGCAATGCTGTGTACAGTATGTGGGTTACATACTGCAGTGTACAGTGTGTGGGTTATACAGAAATGCTGTGTACAGTGTGTGGGTTATACAGCAATGCTGTGTACACTGTGTGGGTTACACAACAATGCTGTGTACAGTGTGTGGACTATACAACAATGCTAGGTACAGTGTGTGGGTTGTACAAAATGCTGTGTAAAGTGTGCTGGTTATACAGCAATGCGGTGTACAGAGTGTGGGTTACATAATGCAGTGTACAGTTTGTGGGTTATACAGAAATGCTGTGTACAGTGTGTGGGTTACAAAACAAAAAAGTGTACAGTGTGTGGGTTATACAGCAATGCTGTGTACAGTATGTGGGTTACAAAACAATGCTGTGTACAGTGTGTGGATTATACAACAATGCTGTGCACAGTGTGTGGGCTACACAACAATGCTGTGTAAAGTGTGTCGGTTAGACAGCAATGCGGTATAGAGGGTGTGGGTTACATACCGCAGTGTACAGTGTGTGGGTTATACAACAATGCTGTGTATAGTGTGTGGGTTATACAACAATGTTATGTGCAGTGTGTGGGTTACATACCGATGTGTACTGTGTGGGTTATACAGCAATGCTGCGTACAGTATGTGGGTTACATACCGCAGTGTACAGTGTGTGGGTTACAAAAAAATGCTGTGTGCAGTGTGTGGGCTATACAACAATGTTATGTGCAGTGTGTAGGTTATACAGCAATGCTGTGTACAGTGTGTGGGTTACATACTGCAGTGTACAGTGTGTGGGTTATACAGAAATGCTGTGTGCAGTGTGTGGGCTATACAACAATGTTATGTGCAGTGTGTAGGTTATACAGCAATGCTGTGTACAGTGTGTGGGTTATAAAGCAATACTGTGTACAGTATGTGGGTTACATACTGCAGTGTACAGTGTGTGGGTTATAAAACAATGCTGTGTACAGTATGTGGGTTACATACTGCAGTGCAAAGTGTGTGGGTTATACAGCAATGCTGTGTACAGTGTGTGGGCTACACACCGCAGTGTACGGTGTGTGGGTTATAAAACAATGCTGTGTACAGTGTGTGGGTTACACAACAATGCTGTGTACAGTGTGTGGGTTACATACCACTGTGTACAGTGTGTCGGTTATACAACAATGCTGTATATATTGTGTGGGTTATGCAGCAATGCTCTGTACAGTGTGGGGGTTATACAGCAATGCTGTTTACAGTGTATGGGTTATACAGCAATGCTGCGTACAGTGTATGTGGGTTACATACTGCTGTGTACAGTGTGTGGGTTACATACCACTGTGTACAGTGTGTGGGTTATACAACAATGCTGTGTACAGTGTGTGGGTTATACAGCAATGCTGTGTACAGCATGTGCATTACATACCACTGTATACAGGGTGTGTGGGTTACATACTGCTGTGTACAGTGTGTGGGTTATACAACAATGCTGTGTACAGTGTGTAGATTATACAACAATGCTGTGTACAGTGTGTGGGTTATACAGCAATGCTGTGTACAGCATGTGCATTACATACCACTGTATACAGTGTGTGTGGGTTACATACTGCTATGTACAGTGTATGGGTTATACAACAATGCTGTGTACAGTGTGTAGATTATACAACAATGCTAGGTACAGTGTGTGGGTTGTACAAAATGCCATGTACAGTGTGTGGGTTATATAACACTGCTGTGTATAGTGCACAGCCTATATAACACTGCTGTGTACAGTGCACAGCCTATATAACACTGTTGTGTACAGTGCACAGCCTATATAACACTGTTGTGTACAGTGCACAGCCTATATAACAATGCTGTCAGTATCAGAGCTTATATATAATTCAGTGACAGTTTGATGTGATTAACTGGAAAGGATTTGAAGGAAAGCATTCACAGCCTAACCAAAGTATTATGCTAGCATTAGCCTTGTGGGACTAAATCAAGCCAGTATACCTGTTATCTCAGCCTAGACTTGAACTAGGGACTCCCATACACAAATCTGTTGGTTTACTTCTACATCACCCTGTTCAGTCAGCACTGTTCACCTTCATAAATAACTACACTTAATTAATCAATTATAAATTCTGTGGTATCAAAATGCATGGCACTTCCAAATACCACAAATAGCCCAAATCCTGTTAATTAACACAACCTCAAATACGTTACACACAAGGCTGAATTTGCTAAATCAACATGTTTATTATATGGTGTATATTAACACACGTAAAAACATCTGGGTCTATGCTAAGGTATGGAACTTCAGGACTGCCAAAATAGATGTCTAACAGTAAGGAGCACAGAACATCTGATAGCAGTGATGCATGACATGAGAAAAAGTTTCTTGCCTGGCAGAGGCACTACACCCATATGGCAGAGGGACATGTTGTAAATCATGTCACGTGGTATGTGGCAACAGAATGGCCTGTGTGAGGAGGCCATCGACCTGAAGGGTGGAATGCAGTTCCAATCAGTGGTCGCAATGATGTGTATAAATTTGGGAATTTATCAATGTTCTCTGCTTTAAATTTGCCATGCTTCTGTACTCAGCAAGACAGTTAATGCAGTCCCCCATCTGAATGTACGGACTGAAAAACCTGTGACAACTTCGTCAGACCCAAGCCGTTTATGGCAATACATGGATGCAGAAACGAATCACATCTGCATGACAGCCCAATAATACCGGCAAATAACATATGAAATATTATCTGTCACCACAGAGAAGAAGAGGGTACAAGTTGCAATTTCTACAGCAAAGCACATGGAACATTTTATGCATTGGAACAGAGAAAGACTAGCCTGATGTCTAAATTAAGCCCCTCTCACACACACACATGCACACACACACACATGCACACACACACAAACAGTCACATGAAATACAGCAAAACCCACACAACGTTATGTGCATAAAGAAACAGCGACAAGCCTGACATGTAAGCTAAGCCCCTTCTGTAAGGAAGAAGGCAAACCCGCAATATAGCTGCACCACTGATGGACAACAGGGGAAATGTCAGTCAATGAATGACAGATGTTTGGCGTTCCCTTTCCCCACATTGGCAGTACTTCACACAGTCTAGCACAGAGCAAAAATTTTCAAGGTCCCCAAGTACTGTATAACGCTGGATGTTTCTTACCTTCATTTTCTTTACCTTGTCCAGGTTTTCTTCATGTTCTGCCCATAACCTTAATTCGTTCCGACTGAACACAGCAATGTATTGATTTCCACCTGCATCATACACTACTGGAGATGAAAGTTTTCCTTTACTGCTCCAACTGCCAATCTGTTTCTGACTCGACAACTGCAATATCAAGAATAAATTACTGTAACATTCAATTAAGACGGAAACATGTGGAAAAGTATTTATGGCAACGTTCCAGTACCGTCAATGGGTGTCAGAGTGTATTACTATCCATTAGACACTCCTTGACTAACAAGTTTACCACATATTTCTGGCAGAAATCTCACCCATGACAGCTGAACTGTAGATACTAGGCCCAAAGTAAAACATTTTAACCTAAATATCTTCGCCCATTAAGTTTTCTGGTCCACCATCCTGCTTTGGCAAATGGTGTTTCTCTTGAGGTACATCCGTTTTTCCAAATCATAACTTTTCCAGTCATATCCACAAAATAATTCGTCATTCAATGTTAAATCCTCTCATTACTGCGATTTAGTACCGTGAGTGACGGATCTATAATACCTTAAGTCTCTGGGAAAATCAAATGTCCCTGCGTGTACCAAGAAAGGGACTGGATCACCTCAATCCTCATTGCAGTAGACCCACGAAAGTCTTGGTGTTATTCTACCAATTACTGTAGGTCTTACTTTTGTATATGAGGGTCTTTCACCTCTCTCTTTTAACAAGTAACGTATAATTATAACCCTAACCTTATATCGGATAACTATACTCTTGCCAAGAGTTACAATAACACAGCCACTTGTTGAATCTTCAGCTATACCTAGTAAACTTGTCTGGTCAATTAACGGACATAAACTATAATATGCACATAATTTTGCCATTCTTCACATGCACGTGTATGCTTTAACCTCTAACTACATATCAAAACACACTGCCGCGCTACATCCACTGATTACAAAACCTCAGATTATTACCATGGATTAGAGCTTACTACTACAGGTAACTAAACTCCAACGCATGAGCATCTCCGTGATAACGTATGGCCAAGGGGGCGCGTAGCGCGAATGGATTAATGGCTGCGGTTGTAGTATGCACTCCGTCGATGTGAAAGAACACATGAACTACGCGCATGAGTCACCACAGCTCATTATATCCTCTCCCCCAGCATCAACTCTTCAAAGAATGCATCCAGTCATAAAAACCTTCGAAACTATAGTCATCCAGGTTATTGAACCGTGTAATCTGACTGGTGGGTACAGACGTTTTCCATCTAACGTATTTAGGTGGCCTGTGTAGACAGACCCACAATGCTCTTCCAAAACAATTATAACCATGTACCAGTAGTATCCTAACCCATTCCATTATGAATCCTCATCAGTATGAACACCTCAAATCCCATATCAAAGAACATTAAGGACAATTCTGAAATATGCCATCCCCGTTGTGTGTATAAATAAATTGGTACAGGTATTTAATCAATAACACAACAAATATTTCTAATGATGTTTATTAGAGGATAACAACTACATGTTTCGGCCTATTCCAGCCATCATCAGGTTTTCATCCAAAAGAGTATTAGTGTAGATAAGATTTATGCGGTTATGTAGCAATGTTGAGATCTCATCTGTGGTTTTGATTATTGCTACTATTAAGAGATGTGGCTGGGAGTGTTTTGTAATATGGGTATTATGCTGACTTGGGGTGCAATACTCGCATAGGTGTCTTATTTTCGTTGCAGCTGTCCTATGTGGGATTCCAGCTTATTGTCTATCCATCATCGTTGTCTATTGTCGATGAGCGTTAGCTTATGGGTTCTGTGGAAAGGAGAAAGAAAAGAAAAATGATCAATGATGTGTGTTGGTAAGTCAGTGCGATGAGTCCCAATTCAGTGGTAATTAAAAGTCTGTACTCACATGGATGCTTTCTATCCTGTATTCCTTATGGTAACCCTTGTGTTCAGTCTGATTGCTCCTGATTGTTGGTGTGCGCGTGCACACCTTCATTCCTGGGGTTGTGCTCCACTTCTGTCACGTTATGTGCTGCTTTATTGTTCTTGTGAGAGTGGCTCGCTTCATGTAGCAGTTTGATAAAGGAATCTATTCCTGTCTGGTAATTGTTAACTGTCACTGGGCACCGTGTTTTCTCACTGTTAGTTTATACCCGTTGTCTGACGTGGTCCACAGTGTGTCACGTGTATTCACTGTTCAATCTGGGTAGTAATGTGTCGTATTTTCGCACGACTGTCTAGTGGTATTCCTTGTGAGGCAGCACACTTAGTTTTAGCGTGCTGTACGTGTGGGTTGACGGGTCTGCGCTGGTGTGGTGCTTTGGTGGTGTGACTGCTTCTATGGGAGGGGGTGGGTTTACGATTGGTCAGGTATTATCAATGCTTCAAAGATCTTATTGAGGTATATAGTGTGTTCGTCGTTTTGGTGATTGTATTTTGTAAACTCTGTGTAAATGTAGTATCGTTCAATGGTATTGAGGTATGCTCCTTTGTTTTGGCATTGTAGTATCTGCATAGTGTCTTGGATGGGGCCGAAAGCGTGTGTATGTGCTCAATACGGTGTTTGGTGAAGTTTGAGTTTTGGCTGTTTGTTCTCAATGCGGCTTTGTGTTTGTTGAAACTTGCTAAAAATTTTCTTCTGGTTTGCCCCACATATGCCTTATTGCAGTTGGGGCAGGTTAGCTTATATACACCGGATTGCATGTATTTGTCTGTTTTGTTCGTTAACTATTCGTTGTGCATTAGTATTTTTTGGATGGAGTTATTGGTAAGCATTGCTATTTTCAGATCAGTGTTGTTGAACAAGTTGGTGATAAAGGTCGTCTCTTTGCCTTTGTAGGTGAACGTGGCCCATTTCTGTGCAGATGTGGTTTTCGGTTTGTTGGGAGTGGTGATTTTCTTTAGGTGGGGTTTGGTTTTTGGGGGGATTGGGAATGCATTGTTGAACATGATGCTGTGGATGGTGTTTTCTTCTGTTCTGTGCTCGTGATCATGCAGGTTGTATGTGTGTAGCCTGTTGTAAAGATATCTTATTGCAGCATATTTGTGCTATTTCGGATGAAAACCTGATGATGGCCGGAATAGGCCAAAACATGTAATTGTTATCATCCTCTAATAAACATCATTAGAAATATTTGTTGTGTTATTGACTAAATACCTGTACCTATTTACATTAAGGACAACTTAAGTATGAATGGAAATGCCACACTGGGTAAACTACATAACAGGAGGTGCAGTATTATTTTTACAAACACAATATTTAACACCACATTCTTTTCCCAACAAGTGTGTACACTTAGTTTCACATCTTGCCTCTCCAAGAAACTGAAGAAACAAGACCTAAAATACTTCCTGGTTACAGACATTATCAATATAATTATATATTTTGGAGTCACGACCACATATGATTACTTTCAATATCTACTAAAATTATATCACAAGGGCAATCAAGCACACACAATATAGGATATGTACATATTATTTGAATTAAGATACTGTGCTCATATACATACATACTGTGCTCATATACATACATACTGTGCTCATATACATACATACATACCCTTCTTTTAACAAAACATGTTCCATTGTCTCTAGCTACTGTGTTACAATTTCAATGAACACCATGTAGGCAATGGCAATACAACTTCCTGAACCATAAATGTTCCCTGATGATGATTTGTATTTTTCAAAACACAGGTTTGGGATTTAATGAATGGCCCACATGTGCTGTGATGGTGTCACTCCATTTGTAATATCTGTAGCAGACCTGATACAATGAATCAATTCCAAATTCATATGCACATTCAGTATAGCATTTATTTAATATCAGGTTCTGTGCCAAAAAATTCTAACACTCAATTAGAGAACATGTCAATTTTCACAACCTGTACTATGTAGCATTACATAGAGATTGTTGATGCAAATGTTACAACAGTATTACCACAACAACCATCAAGCATCAGAAAACTGAGTCATGGCTGTTTTCACCCTGAAAAAGGAAACAAAAAATAGATCAAAAACAACAATTAAAAGAGTGCTCTAGAAACTACTTTGTGGTGAACGCCACATAATTAATTTATGGATACAACAGGTTTCAAACAACATCCACATACAGAGAAATACCATTATGCTGTTGTCTTATGTGGGCATGAAATGTGGTTGCTTGCTTGCTGAGGTAGTAAGTAAAAGGGGACTGGAGAAAACTGCATAATGAGGAGCTTTGTGATTTATACCCACACGAGAAACTACCCAGGTGTTCAAGTCGAGGATGATGACATTGGTGGGGCATGTAACATACATGGAGAAAAACAGATATGCAGACAGGGTACTTGTGGAGAAGAATGAAGGAACAAGACACTAAAACCTTGACATAGATGGGATCATGATATTAAATTAATTTTCAGTAAACAGGAGAGTAGTAGGTGGAATGGATTAGTCCTACTCAAGACAGAGAGACAAATGATGGTCTGTTATGAAGAGTACAATGAATCTTTGGGTTGCATAATATGTGGAGAATTTCGTGATTAGCTGAGGAACTATCAGGTTCTCATTTAGGACCCTGTCCCACGAAGTTGCCTTATCACACTTCCCTCATATGAATGAATTCTATATGTTTGCTATTGCTATTGGAAAGGGTCACAGGGAGTCATTCATGCACACCCCCCCCCCCCCAAAAAAAGGAAAAAAAGAAAAAAAAAAGAAAAAGAAGAAAGAAAAACACACACACACAAAATAAGAGCATTTTCTAGATGCAGAGTAGTCCATGTTTCTCAACGGAATACATGGCATTATGAAGCAAAAACAACCATCTCTGTATGCCAGCATGAGCATAACTTGGCTTATGATACTGGGGGTGCAAAATGTACAATGAGTATTAGGTACTTTAATGTATAAGGAAGTCAGGTTAGAAAAGGAAATATTGGTTTGAAACATTCCTTAATATACATACACTCCTTTCCCCCATCCTCACCCCAATTTTTTATATCTCAACTCATTAGCCAAAAACAACTAATGGTATAAAAAATATTGGGGAGGGGGTGCATTTGCCCCACCCCCCCCTCAAGTTATGCTTGTGTATCCCAGCATAGGTGTAACACATACAAGTATGCAGCTGTATGTGTTATTGCTGCATTTTGACAATTACAGCACACACAAGTAAGGATGCTGTGACAAACACACAAAGCAAACACAAAGTCCACACAAGTAAAGATGCTGTGAGGAACATATAAATTGGCTTCCCTGCACGATTCTGTGATGACAACCACAGCTCTGACAGTTGTGTCACCAGACTCACCATACAAGCCCACATCAAATCACAGATCTGGCTATGTGGACTTTGTGGTGGACAAAGTGGCAGTGGGACAGGCATTTATTCAAGTACTTTGGTTTCTTAAGCAGTATAATTATGCCAATGTTGCATATTCATCCATCTATCACAGATATAACATAATCTTAGCAACTGTCAGCATTATGTAGCACACACTAATGTATGTCCTGCTGGCTGATATGAAGGATACTGGACCTATCTGGATACTTGCAGAGAACACATAAAGACTAAGTATGATGAACTGCACATACACATGGCAAAATGTGTCTGTGTTATACAGAGATTATGTATTTTCTGTTATGCCGTATTTACTTACATTAAAGGCAATGATTTTCTGTCAACCACAACCCATGATTGTGTGATCCTTGTTAAACAATACAGACAGTCCATCTCCTTACATGTTACAGTACAAAGCACCATCCTGAGGTGTTAGCCTTTACACATTTTAAAACATAATTTGTAAAATATTATTTGTGTATAACATTCATACATACTTTACATAAGGCCGAGATCTCGTCCATTAACATTTTGTAACTACACGTAAGGCTACAGGCACTGTCCATAACTCTCCTTTTTACACTTCTCATATACACAGCCTGATGATTGCTACTTATGTAGCAGAAACATGTTGCCGCTGTCAAAATCGCTACAATAAAGTCACCCATGGAGAGGTGATATTCCTTTCATTATACCCATTCTACATGCCCAGTGAGGATGCCACACCTTATAATTAAGAATGCTTGCTTTTAACTATACAGGAAGTGCACTAGGAGCCAGTGTTGATAACAGAATTGCTCCCTCGACCCTTCCTGCCAATGCTAAGCTTATACTTTCAGCCACATTATCTTCCATTCTCATTCACCCTGATGACAGCACCTGCATTGTACAACTTCAACACATGACATGACTACAGTACTTACCTGTATAGAAGAGAACCCCCTTTACAATCTTAAATTGTTAGGAAAACATCTATAGAAAATGCTTTTAACTTTCTGTGTGATTATAAGGTGCCCTCCCCTCCATTTTTGAAATGATTTATGAAGAAGTTTTCATTTGAGTAAACATGGCAAATCCCAAAATACCAAATTACACAACACAGATTGCCTGTTCAAATGTCTGTCCATGCACAGAAACATTTAAGCAGCGAAAGAGCCGGCGCAATACTGGAACAAAGAGTGTATACAGTTCTGAAGATTAATTTCTTCAGTGATGTAATGCTGTTCTGTTAAGTATGTAGTTCTCAGCATTTAAAAGCCACTGCAACCCTTAAAAAAAATGGGCAAAAACTTACCGTGCAACACAGTGTCACATGACAGGACTGTGTTCACCAGCACTGCTGTCACAACCTCCTGTCTCAAATATCGCTTGGCTTCTTCTTGCAGTGTCATGCACCAAAGATATGCACAACTTTCTCATCTCCTTACAGTACATATGTAGTCACTGAGTTACAAACCAAACATACTGTACGTACATATTTTGAACATATGCCTCAGTGTTACGTGACACTGAATTTGTTCCCCTTTCCAGAACTCATATATACTTACTTGTCAAAGAGAAGTGTGTCAGATGTCATGATCAGTTGCTGCAGTAATTTGTACACGCCAAGGTCTCGCAGTCGTGCCTGACGCTCACCGGATCCTGCTTCTTCGCGCCATACCAAATTTGAAATGCAAAAGATAGCCGCAATCTGTAACTTCACGTTGGAGTGCATCTGTGGAATAAGTATTGCACAGCACATACCTCAATTCTGCTTTTCCTTTCACACTAGTGTACCTCACAGTACTTACTGGGTCTCTAACTGCTTGGAATCATGAATATTCAGCTCTTCTGCAATGTAATGCTATGTCATTGGGTGCACAGTTCCAAAGGATCACAGTACCTTCACTTTCAGGTTAACCTTTATCCTACGGCACTGAATTTAGTTTTCGTGCCCACCGTACGGTGTTTATATTAGCCGGCCCTTTAAATTGTTGCGCGTGGTTGCCTAGAGACAGTTAAAAATTATGAACCGAAGGTAATGAAACAATTAAATAATCTGCACTGTTGCGAATAAATCAGAAATATTTCAGTTCAAGAAAAGGTTCAGTACAGTGGCTTAC
>Ga0123357_10005679_pt1 | contig 15001 bp, 11 predicted proteins | sample TergutEmb28metaG_FD_89873 | JGI IMG/M metagenome (GOLD analysis project Ga0123357, IMG submission 89873) | Embiratermes neotenicus P4 segment gut microbial communities from Petit-Saut dam, French Guiana - Emb289 P4 | ecosystem: Host-associated > Arthropoda: Insects > Digestive system > Gut ...
GCCTCTACACAAAGGAAAATGCTTCGAGAGGTACCATACCCTGAAACACTACTAGAATACCTGATGAGTACAGAAATAAAATTTTAACTAAATATGTTTATATTGAAAAAAGTTATGTTAATGCAAAGGGACTCGTACGGTACTACGGAGTTGTAAGGTTAAAGGTCCGGTTGAGAGTTTAAATGTCCAGTCCACCAGGGGTGGGCAGTGTTCACAGCTGTCGGGCGCCAATGTGTTAAAGAAATGTGTGCGAATGTAGACTGTACTGAACTGACTCAGGAAAAAATACTGTAACAGACATGGTAGTGAATCTTCCAGTACCCTAAAGTACAGGAAATTTCTTGACAAGCCAAATTAATATTACCATTTGAAGAAGGCCTTTGTTCTGTAGAGTCTATATGTGTAATAGTTCTAGAGGTAGCGGATAACACTGAAGTCCAAGTACAGCACTTAACTTTAACATGCAAAATGCCATTCCATGAAATGTGTGGGTTTTCAGTCCTCTGACTTATTAGGACTCCATTGTCATTTGAAGAAGAGTGCATGTTTGCAATTCTGAGTACAGCTTGTAATGATAAATCCAATGTGATGCGAATTTAATGCACTGTCAGTTAACATCAGGAAGATGTGCAGCATGTATTGGTCACTGTGCTTATTGTAATTGCTTACAGTTCATAGCCTATGCAGCCCTTCTAATTTACACAGATGAGAAGCACAGCTGTCACACATGCATCATTGATGTATGATGACACATTTCCTGAACATTTGTCTGTATTGAAAAATATCAGCAGGAGCAAATTCTGGTAATATATGAAAAATGAGATGTTTCAAGACTTCTGTAAAAGCACAGATTACAAGGTAACTTTTTAACCAGTCATCACCTTTATTGATATGTGGGATATATAATAATGCTGCCTTTAGTTTATACTGGACAACACTGAATGGTAAGATAGTAAGTGAATAATAAATTTCAATGGAACAAATCTTGAGGAAAACATAATACATCTGTAGAAGCAGTGCAACTACTGTGTTTCTCACCTGTGTAAGTTTTGTTGGATATGGTTGTTTTCAGAAACGTAATTCTATATTAAAACAGACCTACTGTAGAACATTTATGCAATAAAAGGTTACAGTAACTGAAAGCAATAATGTAATGTGTCATTCAGCTTACTGTTGTAGTCTTGCAGTCTAAATAAGTTGCTACACTTTACAGAACATCCCAAAATCAGGAATACCATTTATCAAGAACACATTTTGTATACTTATACTCCCCCAACAGAAGCTGATGCAACCAATTTGTTTCATCAGGCTTGTTCAGATGAAAACTGTTCAGTTGTTGTTCTTGGAAATGCAGTTCAGACCATTAAATATAGTGCTCTTGGGTGTTGAGATAGTCATCATATTGACATACCAGCTGATGGATTCCCTGTACAAATAACATGCTGGGCTTCTGCTCTAGAACCACTGGACCACTGCATCCTTGTTGCTCATTTCCAACCAGAATATACAGCACCTTACCACTGTACTTAGTGGGCTGAACATGTGGAAGTCACATAAAGAAAGGTTTAGGTTGTATAGGAGATGGTCAAACATTTTGCAGTACAGAGACTGCAGAATATCTTGGACAGCGTGGGCCACCTGGGGATGGGGGAGATAACACAGACACCTATTATGAGCATGCTGGGATACTTCCTCTTGATGACAGTATGGCAGATTCTGAGAGTTCCACAGTAGCCCTCTGCATTGATGGTGTTGTCAGCACCCTTGAATACTAAAGTTTGAGGCCATAGATTTGGGTTAAAATAAAGATTTCCGAGCCCATGGTGGTGCAGTAGTTTCAGCGACAGACCAGAAGTCCTGTTGTGAGAGAATAAATCAGCTGGTGTGTCAAAATGATGCCTGCCTCAATTATGGTTCTTACTCCTTCACCTGTAACAAGTTTAAAATGTGTTTAATTTGAACAACCTTCATATGACACTCTCAGTCAAAAATCTTCATAGACGACTTTAAAAGGGTCATCATGTTTAGCAAGAATAACAATGAATGTGCAAATATAAAGCCTTAAAACATCTTTAAGCAAATGCCATTATAATGACACTCAGCAGGCTTCAGATATTTTATCATTAGAGTAAAAACTCTGATTTTTAGAAAAAAATATGAATGTTACATGATAGATACAAGTCTGTGTTTTTATAGTGATGAATTGGATAGGTAAAGGATACTTGTAAACATCACTATCTTGGAGAGATCAATTATGATATAATCATGTTCTGCACACTGCTATTTTGAAAGGGTTTGTACCCACAGCTTGTTATAATTTAATACTTCGCCGTTGGGCCATGTGTAAAGACGTGATTACTTTGATGGGTTACATCTTTCGACATTTTCTTACACGAAGTCCTGCACATACGTTTGTCAGCTGGTCTGGCTCACTTAATGCTTCAAGGTTATTGACAACTTGATGCAGGATATTTGGTTTTCAAGTTACAAACAGACCGTTCCTGACCACCTATTTTTAGAACCTTAAGACTACAACAAAGAGACCACTGATTCAGATACTGTCTCTGTTTTCTTGCCTAACTTCCTTCAGTTGCAATCGTAGCTTTCTGTAGGAGTGTTCTGAAAGAGGACAACATTTTGTGTGAGTTATATGCAGATACATGTTCTGATGTTTCTGATAACAGTGACAATGAAATTTTGGACAGTAACAGTGACATTCCAACAATTAGTTCATGTAAACAATTGCAACCTTTCTGATGTAGTTGTTACGAGTGACAGTGAGACAAGTACAGAACAGGAGGTAAGTAGTGAACTGGAGAGCTCTGATGATAAAACAAGGGACGTGTTGTGTAAAACTGATTAAAAAAAATAGCATTGAGCATTTCCTTGGAACCACAGTTCTGAATACAGTAATTGATAACCCTGAGTCTGTTGCTGAAGTCGTGAGTTCAATCATTGGTGACAATCTGATACAGTTACTTACTGAACAGTCTAACCTTTACAATAGTCAAAATGCATAAAAATGGAAAGTCTTGCCTAAAACACTGAAGTGGTTCAACATCACATCTGAAGAAATGGGAAAGTTTGGGGGACTAATAATTTTGATGGGACAAGTCAGAAAGGAAAGAGGCTACTGGTCCACTGACGCCACAGTTTCCACACCCATTTTTCCTCACACTATGAGTTGGAACCATTCTGAATCCATTTGGCAGGCCTTGCATTTTAATGACAACAGCCAGCAAACATAGGATTCAGGGTGGCTATTCAAAACTTTGGCCTGTGCATGAATATTTTGTACAGAAATTTAGGTCAATTTAGAGCCCAAAACAAGAACTGTCACTTGAAGCCATGATCCCATGATGAGGTCGCCTGAAATTTAGGATGTACAATCCAGAGAAAATAACAAAATATGGAGTGCTGGTGAGAATGGTGTGTGAGGCGGAATAGGGTCATATCTGCAACATGGAGATATACTCAGCTGAATAAAAGAAGTTGGAGGACACAGTGTTATCTCTTTTAGACGGAAACTTAGGCCAAAATCATCACATCTATTAAGACAATTTTTATAACAGTGTGAGATTAGCTCAAACATTGCTAGACAGAAACGTGAGAGTCTGTGGCACTATGAGGGCTAATAAGGGTATTCCACGTGACCTAGAAGGGGAAGGCAAATGCTTGAAAAAAGGGCAGTCAGCGTTCTAGAGGAAAGGTGACATACTGGTGCAAGTGTGCAAGGGAAAAAGACTTGTGCGAATGATAAGTATGACCCATGATGTAACAACTGTAAACACAGGAAGGAAAGACAGGAAAACAAACATGGAAATAAAGATGCCTTTTGCTATTGACCAGTACTGTAAATTCATGAAGGGTGTAGACAAGGCAAACCAGTACCTCAGTTATTACTCAGTTCTGAAGAAAACTGTAAAATGTTCGAAAAAGGTGGTATTGTATCTGCTAAACTATGCATTCTTCATTGCAATTTTTTGGTACAAGACACTAAATACAAACAAAAAAGTACAGTGAAAGAACTTTCTGTATGAGGTAGGAAGGCCCTGGATATCAGAAGTCCAGAATCGAAATGAGTCAAGTTCTGATGACCTTCAATTGCCAGAGAAGAAAACAACACCGAGGGGGCCTAAACAGGACCTGCCAGGCAGACTCTCCAGGGATTTCAGAAAACACCAACTTAAAAAAATTGTTGCTGGTGGGGAGGGAAAAAAGAAGTATCCCCAAGACAGTGCAAAGTGTGTTCTGCTCATAAGCAGCAAAGTACTTTTGTAAATTCTGAGTTGTTCTGCTTCACAAAGGGTCTTGTTTTGAGATGTACCATGCAGTGAAGAACTACTAGACTATCTATATGAAGTTTCAGCAGTCTCAGGCTCAGGAGCATAATCTAGAGTGTCAAACCATAAGTTAGAGTAGTTTATGGGGCTGAACATTCAAAGCATTTAAAACATCCAGGAAGTGGGGGTATTTAATTAAAGGGCCATCCGGTTGGCAAAGTGTTAAAAGATGGGACAATATTTATCTGATGAATTCACTTATTATGATCTGTTTATCTAACGCTGGAATTATTCAGTTAACGAAGGAAATATAGAATTAAATATGTATAACAGTTATAACATAATTGTAATATAAAAATTAATTTATTAATGTATATACAACATTGCATGTCCATTCACATTCTCACACATAGTCATAAGCCATTCATACACTCTCAGAATTAAAATAACACAAGATATGCTATGACACATTGACCACTTAAATGACTCGAATCTCCATACAGGTTCTATAAATTTCTTGAATCTGAAATGTCAGTATATAACTGAGCATCACTCATAATTACTAGGTGATATCACCTGTGACCTACCATCTTTGCATAACTATGTTAATAATTCATGTACATTGCCATTAAGGCAACTCATGTAAATCACACATTTCTAAATTCATTTCACAACCATGACAGTTCACTGAAAACTGTACCATACAAATGTTTCATTCATACACATCTCACATTTACAGAAGGAATATGTATGTTACATTCACAACTTATTTCCAGAACAACTGGCTAGATACTCTACATCACTGTTGAATTCTGAAGACATATATTTGGCACGAACACTATTTAAAGCAGCAAAACACCTTACTTACACCATCTGAAGCTGAATCCTCATAACACAGGTGTTGTTCATCATAAAATAGAGATAGCAGGGTAAGTGTTAATAATACAATGTGCACTGACATTTGGCATATATATATGATTTATATTTACATTATTTATACCAATTTGAAGATGATTTTCAATTAAAATTAATAGGGTAATTTTTGTTTCTGTCGTTTCATACAAGTGCCAAGTACTGCTGAACGGAGGCAGAAAACAGGAAATCTCTTTAATGAGACAAACTGCAAGTCATCCCTCTTCACTGTTAAAGAAATGAATTAATAGTGATAATTAAAAATTGCAGCAATAACACATACTTTATAGTGCACAGAAGAGATTGGAAAGACTACATGGGGGATGATATTCTTTACAGTCCTAACAGAAGGTTAAAAATTATCAGCCTGAAAGGAGACAGAAAGATGGTGTAATAATAACAGCATACATTATGCCTAATACTGGGAAGGATGATGTAACATCATCACTTTATTGTGTCCTATACAAAAATAATATAAGTATCTTAGAATGCAACTGACAACAAATTTAAATATGATGATGATATATTCAATTCTGTAACTCATGTGTTACCCATCCCCCCTCCCCCCACCACACAATGCATGTGTGCACATACGCATGCGCGCGCGCGCGCACACACACACACACACACACACAAACACAATATGTTGTTGGCTCTTACAAAGTGAAATTACAAGTGACACATGTAATGACAAAAATCAGTGTGTCAAAATGAATTTCAAAAATTTCATGAGGGAAAGAAAAAATAAAACAGGAACCTATGATTAAAAAAATTAACACGTATTGATTGATCAATTTTGTATACCCAGTAAACAAGCTTATGGTACTGGTATATTTCAGGGCACCTTTCTGACACTGAATTACATTTACACAACTGACATAAATTCTCTTAAGACTGCAGATCTTGTCGGATGTGACACTGTGTAGTTTGGTAATCTATTACCATCATATTGGAAGTACTGCTTGCTGCTGGAGGCAGGAGGTACCTCCACAACACTGTTACAATCTACCAAGTACATGGAATCACATCCCAGAATACCAAGTCTTAAAACATTACATTTCATACAGAAATTGCTACTGTAAAGCTTCTCATGTAACTGCATATTTGAAAAGTGCATTGTTGTATTTTGCCATGGTTGTTCTTGTGTGGGTATTTCTAAACATATTCTTTTCATTCATTAGATATGTATTAAACTGCAGGCCCACTCTAGCATCAATTTTTTCATTAGTTTTTGTCATCATAATGCTTCTTTAACATGATGCAGCTTCAGCTGATAATTATGCCTTGTATACTGAAAACCAACCCTAAGGGACAAAATATGTAAGACAATGCAGAAGTATAAAGACAGGTGATATAACATTTTGTCCCCTTCATACATTTAGAATTGTGTAGGATACACCTTTATTTCTCAGTGTGCTACATCTTTTTGAATAAACTTCTCATTTTTTATATTAAAGAAGTGGAAAAATGTATGTACAGGTATCCCTTACTTAAGTGTTCTTGATTGGTTCCAGAAATTGATCACAGCACACTAAACACAAAAGAGATGTGCCACACTGTACCACTTAATGCAAAAAACCAGAATATGGCTCCTTCCTTCTTTGATTTCTTGTGGTTTTTCCTTAAGGGATGTGGTAATCCCCCTCCCGCAACACATCACAAGCTGCTGTTGCCGAAAGGCTTTCAGTAAATGAGGTGGTGGGGGTAAATACAAATGCAAGCACTCAGACCCATAAACTAACATTTATGTGCAAGAGTTAAAACAACAAACAAGTGTGGCACAAGAGCATTAGTGACACAGCATTAAGTGAAGTGGACTATAGTGGGGATGTGTGAACTTAATAAACCATCTAGCCATACCTGTCACTGAAGAACAGAGTAACAAAGTATGCAATATCACAGTTTCTAATATATGTCAAAATACCTTTTCTCTAATTTTCATATTTGCTTTCTTACCCATTGTTAGTTACATCTTCATCCATAAATTTCAACTTAAATTTGAATAAAATTGGAATAAAGTGTCTAGAAGAAAATTTATTTGGCATTGTTCTTACTTAAGTTTGTATACTGACATTACTTTCCAACAAGGTAAGTTTGGGTAGAAGGATGAAGTCAATTTCCTCCCCTGTGGTATTGCCCTCAACTAGTACTTCTCCGAATTTTACAAGTTTTAGGGACATAACATAATTGTTTGTATGATTTTATATGTTCAGAAACATAAGTTGTCTGTCCTCTTGTAGCTAATTGAGAAACTGAACTAACATTTACATGTTGCTAGGCCACCTGCAGACTGTGGTAAAATCTTTAACTGTAATGATACTGATGATTCTAATTACCCTGAGTCTGTTTCTCTTCATTAGGACATGACCTCTTGCCTTCAGAGTGTGAAAATTGCCGTCTTCTTGACAATCTGTCAAAACCTCTTGGTCTTCAGGAGAAGTGTCTGTTGCTATTCGTGAGATCCAACTGGATGCCACTTATGATAATGCTCATTCCATTTGGTACTTACTGTATTTACCTTGTCTCATAATTTTAAGTGGAACATCCCCTTGTGATGAAGGCGTAGATAGAAGTAAGATTAGTAGTCATTAATCACAACAATAAAACTTAACAGCACATTTCTTTCTTCTGTTTCTTTGATACTGTATTTATGTCTGTCTTCACTTATCACTTAGTCAAAACTCATTTTGACTTCTATCTTTCTCATTACGTGCATTTCACCATTTTCTAGTTTGCATTAGTATTGTTCTTGCAGTATCTTCTCTTGTTTCAACTGCATGTGTCAGAATGGACCTGATATTTTTTTTATTTTTGTACTTTCCTATATAGGCTGAATATCCTTCAATTATCTGAATATTCTGGTAAATTTAGTTGCCTGTTGTGTGATTTCTGTATGCAGGGCTATTTTACTTGTTTAGCTAACTCTCAAATATCAAAAAAACTTTATTTGTTCGTTACCTTTATTTATGATTTTTTGCCTATAATGTTTTTTTTTTTAAGTTGTTGAGTTTCTCATTTTAAACTTCTGAGACTTAATTGGAAACTGATACAATAGTCTCTGCCAGTTTTCTTCGTATCTGTTAGCAGCATGTATTTATGTCTCTTCTTTCCAATTTATATCCCTGTTTTCCACCTGCATTTTGAAAAATTTCAATCTTTACCACATTAAAAAGAAACAAGTTCCAAGAGTCTCCTTGCTGCACCCTTGTTTTACTTTTTTAATTTATATCTTTGGTGGCATTTTCCTATCTATGGTATGAGTAATCAGTCTGTTCCACACATGAATAGGCCTACATTCACAAGGAACAGAAATATCACATGAGCCAACATCAGAACTCAGGAAGAGGGATAAGGGTGAAAGGAGAGAGAAAGAAAGAATAACACAGACCTAACAATCTAAGCTTTTTCATGCCATATGAACAGGGAAAGTGGCATAGGAACTAGAACTTCTGTTCACACTATTCCTTAATTTTTGTGGACTCATTAATATATATCTGCCTATTTATTTTCATTTTCCTTATTTTCATTTTTCCATTCCGTTTCATTTTTCATAAAATTAATAAATATATCTGCCTACTCAAAGAAGGAAGCCCATTTGGAAATTACTTTGTTTTGAAATATCTACAATGTACTTTAACTGTATGTCACAGAACAGTAGAAAGGTAGGTAACTGTAGCCAAGTGCCTTTTCCAAGACATTGTCGATGGTAGGCTATCATATGTCCTCCTTCTCTGAACCAAAAATTTGTATCTAGACAAATTTTTAAAATTTGTAGAAATGTCCAGATTTTTTATTATTTTGTACTCCCTAGAACTTTTACCTTTTTTATTGTATGAAAATGCAAAAAAATATTTCCAATACTTTTTAAAAAAATACATAATATTGTATTTTCACTGTCCAAGTCAAACAATAAAAGCATGTGTTCAGCACTTGACTTTCAGAATGTCTTGGGAAACTTCAGCATGAAAATTCTTGACATTCATGCCAAGAACTTGATGAAAAACATGCTTACAGAATGTCTCATTTGGAAATTCATACCCATAAGTTTAAACAACAACAAGCAAAGGAATGCAGGAAGGTATTTGATAAAGTGTGTGACACTTCTTTGCTTGAGTAAACTGTGTGTACAGCACATGTGTGGAATATTTGGACAAATGGGTATAACCTATGTAACATTTTTCTTATTTCATGTGGATGCACACCCACGAAACAAAATCTGACCTAGAGAGAACTATCAATGGCACATGAGAAGGATGACAAATTAGAGAAATTGGACAGAATATACACTGTTGTATACTGCACACCAATTTGGGTACCTTGTTTTCAATGTTTATATTTGCTTTGAATTTACAATGCTAATTTTATTTAATAAATCTGTGACTATATGTCCTGTTTTTAAATCACCTTTTTTGGTGATATTTCCTCTTTTTCTGTGTGGCTAAGTGGCAAAAGTCCTCTTGTCATGTGTTGGATATATGGCAACCTCATCCTATGGTAAATACTGAATTTGTTTATGGCAAACTCATTCAAGAACTTTTCTGTTTAGCGGATAATAATATGGTTGCAGTAAGCTTTCTATGTAGAAGTTTGTTGTAAATTTTAGCAGAGTATTGATGTTTTGCTGACCATGCATCTCAGTATAATCTTAGTAATTAAAAAACTTAAAGCAAAATTTCTCGTTTTATAATAAGTTTATTATATGCCTCTACATGTTTCGAGCACCATGTGCTCATCATCAGGAGGTCAAAATTGTATTGTACAGCATCTGGTATCATCACACTGAAACAAGTGAGTGGTCTAAAATTACTGAAATACAATTCTATAAATATGAACACATAGTAGTAAAATTTATGTATGAATTTTTCAGGTGTGATTACTGTATATTACTTACTATAAACATGTTATGTCATGTAGAGGATAAACGTAACTTCTACATGACATAACATGTTTATAGTAAGTAATATACAGTAATCACACCCGAAAAATTCATACGTAAATTTTACTACTATGTGCTCAAATTTACAGAATTGTATTTTAGTAATTTTAGACCACTCACTTGTTTCCGTGTGATCTATACCAGATGCTGTGTAATACAATTTTGACCTCCTGATGATGAGCACATGATGCTCAAAACATGTAGAGGCATATAATAAACATAATATAAAACAAGAATTTGTGCATTAAGTTGGTTAATTACTAAGATTTAGCAGAGAAGTTTGAAGATGTATTCCTCATTGGTTTCAATGGATTGCTTGCCTTCTTTTATACAATTCATGGTTTTGATATCTCAAGTATACCCTAATTAATTCATTAATTAATTTAGCAACACTAGATTTCCATGGCATGAAACTGTTAACAGGTCACACAGACTAATAACTGATAGGATGATGATGACAATGATGATGATGATGAGGAGGATGATGAGGAGGATGACAATTACAATACTGGGCCCCTTCAACCTGTACAGTTTTTTTTGGCCCACATTTCAGACAGTACTTCACTTGCAGAAAACGAATTACCATATTCAAAATCTACCAGCTGGCCATATTAATAGCAATGTTTTATTTACTTTTGTGACAACATTGGAAACTTTGTTCCTTGACTGATGACTATGGAACACTGAACCAGTCCACTCTCCTCAAACACATACTGTACACAAATACATAATCAGGATATGTAGTTTTATAACCACAAAATGTTAGTTATTTAAGAAAAGTATCACACTTATCACTGTAAACAGTAACACCCAGTTTGGGCTGTATGTTATCAAGGTGCAATGGAAGCAATAGTTTGGTATTATACTGTAATGCATAAGGAATTTGAAATTGCAGCATGGACTATGAAGCATCAATTTTGGATCTTCTAAACTGTGCTACTTACCTGCTTATAATAAACATCTTGCTATAGGAAGATGAGGTCCAGCTAGTGACTTAACTTAAAAAGATCCTCATGGCAAGAATGGCAGTAAGAAAAGTTACATCTGGTAGTGGTAAGTTTGACTTTGTAGCTTGTGTTAAAATGAGATTGATGATATGGGATATCTATGATTTTTTATGACAGGAATGACAACAGGAGTTTCGATAATACTTGTATTTGCAGAGTCTAGCTTGGACTACCAGTTGACAATTGCGGAACTTATCGTCACAGTCACCACCTGAAATAAAGAATCTCTGTCTAATATGGCAATAAGAAAGAAGCCCAGGCAAGAGATTTCAAAGAAAGCTATTTTAATGTAATTGGTTCAAGACATGCTTCAAAAGAATTACGTTGTAACAGTAAAAATCCAAATAAAATTTATCTGGCAACTTTTTATATAAAATTAACATTCCCCCCCCCCCATTGTGCCACAGTTGCAATAAATAAGAGAAGAGAATGCTGCAATATAAATAGCAATCCTCCATGATAGATTTCCTAGCCATAAAATACTGTGACATAAGAGGATGTCTTCATTTATATATATATGTATATACATGCCCAAGTAACATGGACCCAACATATATATATATATATGCATAACCAGACTGAAAGTGCAAGGCATGACATGAAAATACTGAAGTATAAGGATTTGTTGACATTGCAGTCATGGACCTAGAGGCATGGAAGATATGTGACATACGATGTACATGTGCAGATTTCTCTTCTATCTCTGCTCTTGGTAAAAATCTCTTCCCCTCTGTTAAGCTGCCAATCTCTCACTCCTCTACTGGTTGTAACCTTGCAGGTATAACTGTTATCAAAATACATGAAGGGAATTATAATTTTGTAGTTTATGGCAAAATCACGCAATGTTTGCATAACCTGGCAACTCAGTTCTTCCAAATAATACTGTAACTTCCTTACAGGAAATGGGTCAGGAGAGATCCTGTAAGGTACAGAAATGAGCACTGTGCTCTGACCCCTAACCTGAGTTTTAAATGTTTAGGACATAGTATACCTTTTTGTGAACCTTCATCCTGTTCCCCTGGAAGTGCCTGGTCACCTGCACCATTCTTAAATTCAGGATCGCCTTCAGGTTTAGACTGAGAGTGTCCTGTACAGGTAAATGATTGATATTTGCATACATTTAACACAGTAACTTAATTTGGCATGATAGAGTACTGAATGTAGGTCACGAGTTTGTTAAATAATGTTTCAGTTTACTCCATGTGACCTGATGACAATTATTTCAACTACTCATTCCCTCTTGAAAGAAGTAATAGCTATGAAGGAAGAAGATCACTTGGAAGATCTAGACATAAATAAAAAATAGTATTAAAGCAAATCTTAATTAAACATGGGATGAACACATCAAAGTGTATTATTCTGGAGGTGAACGGGCTGAAAAAGTTGTGGCAATAGTTGTGCATACAATTATAGTGAGAAGTGTTGTTAAGAAGATTGTTTATAATGACAGAATCATTGCTATCAAATTACATGCACAGCCTGTAAGTATTTTGATGACGCAAGTATACATGCCAACATCACAGCATGAAGATGATGAAGTGGAAGAGTTTTATGATATAATTGAAGAAATTCTTGAAGAAGATGGAAAGGGTGACACAAACACCATCATAATGGGGGACTGGAATAGTGTTGTTGGAGATGAATCATACAGGAACAATGTTGGACCACATGGCCTAGGAAGAAAGAAACAAGAGGTCAAATGCTTATTAACTTTTGTGAAAGAAATGGACTGCTTGTCACCAACACATGGTTCAGGAAGCCTAAGAGAAGACTGTACACAAGGAAGGTGCCAGGGGATCGGAGTCGACATAATTTGGACTACATACTTGTTAAACATTGATTCAGAAACAGTGTGAAGGATGTGCAGACAATGCCTGGGGCAGATATTGACTGTGACCACAACTTACTGGTTGCCAAGATATCCTCCAGATTTAAGAAAATTATAAGGTTCTAAAAGAGAAGACCACAGTGGGATTTGGAGAAATTATATGCTCAACGACAAAGAGTGCAGGATACTCTAGAAGAGAAACTTGGTGCAATTGGATGTGACAGTGGGAATGTCAAAGTGCAGTGGAACAATGTAAAGGAATGTGTGTTAGATACTGTCAATGATCTGGTTGGGAAAGTCAAGAAGAGAGCAAGAAAACCATGGATTACACAGGAAATAATCATTAAAATGGATGAAAGAAGGAAATGGAAGAATGTCAACACTGAAGAAGGCAGGAAGAACTACAGGAGACTGAGGAACAAATTGAAAAGAGCCACAGATAATGCCAAAAAGGAATATCTTGAGAACATGTAGCAAGATTATGGAATTTCAAAGAACAGGGCATTATGATATGACGTACATGAAGACAAAAGATCTAGGCTGGAAGGAGACCCACGGGATTCAAAATATTGGCATCGAAGACTCCCAAAAGAATAGAATAGTAGAGCAAAACCAAGTGCTGAAAATTTGGGAGAATTATATTACAGAACTATATGATCGACCTAATCAACTGGAAACCCTAGAAGTCAAACCTGAAGAGGAAGTAGATACAGATGAGAAAGGCCCATATATTTTGCAAAGTGAAGTGGAAAAAGCCACCAAGGAAATGAGGAATAAGAAGGCTACAGGAGATGATGATGTACCTGGAGATGTGCCCTAATTATTGGGAGAAGGTAGTTTGAAAATAATGACGAAATTGATCAAAAACATTTATGAAACTGGAGAGTGGCCCAAGGACTTCACAGAAGTTACAATGATTGCCTTAAAGAAGAAACCACAAGCTACAAAATGCAACAACTATCGCACAATCAGCCTTATCGCACATACAGCAAAGATAGTAGCAAAGATACGTAGAAGAAGGATTGAAAAGAAAATTGAGGATGTACTCGGAGGAGATCAGTTTGGATTTAGAAGAGGAAAAGGAACTAGTGATGCAATTGGGATGCTGAGAATAATATTAGAATGAACCTTGGGATAGATGAGGAAGTATGTGTTTGCTTCATAGACTGGCAGAAGGCATTTTACTGAGTCAACTGGACCAAATTAATGCAGATCCTAAAGGGAACTGGTATTGACTAGCATGAAAGAAGACTGATTAGCAACTTGTATATGGCATGTCAAGATGGCGGACGTTGAACACAACGACTCAACCAACCTAGCAAATCAATCTCTGTCTATAGTTAGTGGAAACGTCGTGTGTTGTGAAAATTGTGATAAGGTAAAAGGCCAACTCAATAAATTATCTGAAGAATTAATATCTACAAGATCCATAATTGCACTTCTACAAGACGACATCATGAAGATAACCGCGGCCGGCATGGCAAAACCACCTCAACACCAAAACACTCACCCATCTGCCCGTGATTATTCCAACCACTCCAGTGGAAATTGGATTCCAGTTCTTCATACCACAAGGTCAAATAATCCAATAATACCAGTGAAAAAGTTTAACCGTCAATTAATACCACTATTTAATAGATTCACCTCCTTAATGGATGTTCAAGAACCCAGTGAATTCAGCCCTAATAACGTAGAACTCAACAAAGAGCGATCAACTCGCCTCAAGAAACCAGTCGCAATAAGGAACAAAATAGTGATTTTGGGTGACAGCCATGCAAGGAACTGCTCCGTAAATGTTCAACATAACCTCAAAAAAAGTGTAGTAGTACAGGGATTAACTAAACCAGGAGCAAATATTGAACAAATAGTGTCCCCTTCACCAAAAATTATAGCAAATTTCACAAAAAAGGACATTGTTGTGATATGGGGTGGCACACAAGACGTCAGAAAAAATGAAACAAATAAAGGGATTCATAAACTAAAACAATTTATCGACAGCCACTCTCATACAAATTTCATAGTGCTTAGTGTTCCC
>Ga0123357_10005680_pt1 | contig 15000 bp, 6 predicted proteins | sample TergutEmb28metaG_FD_89873 | JGI IMG/M metagenome (GOLD analysis project Ga0123357, IMG submission 89873) | Embiratermes neotenicus P4 segment gut microbial communities from Petit-Saut dam, French Guiana - Emb289 P4 | ecosystem: Host-associated > Arthropoda: Insects > Digestive system > Gut ...
CGGGAGGGGGGGGGGGGGGGGGGGGGGGGGGGGGGGGGGGGGGGGGGGGGGGGGGGGGGGCAGGCTGCAGCTACCCACTGATGACAAGAACATAAGAATTTTGAAAAATAAAATAGAAAAACTTAGAACCTGGAAGAAATTAAAAAAAAGAGCCAAGTAGATTAGATGTTGTGATGTAAATTAAGTGGTTGAGCCATATTTGTATGTAAGTAAATGCAGTTGCAAATAGTGTTATGTAACTAGCATACTTACAACACAATTTTTATAACATACTTTTAAAACCAATGGAAACTAAATGTCAGGGTCAGCCCCCCTCTCCCAGTGAAAAGTTCTGGGTGCACACCTGCATCCCAAGAAGAGCAGTGTTACCAGTTTATGCAGTACAGTGAGACACCTTTGGTAGGTACAGATGAATTTGATCTTCACACCTTTATTCTACATGGTCTGTGTCCACTCACCTGATATCAGACAGAATTGACAGTATTTATTCCGTATTCTTATACAAAGCAAGTTTCTTTTATCAAAGAATAATCATCAGACACAAGGGCGGATTTACCATGAAGCTAATGAAGCTTAACTTTCTGGGCCCCTCACTTGCACGGCCCCCTTCCAAGGCCCTGGGAGAGGCCCCAGTTATGCCCTAGAAATGCCCTGAAATCTTACAGATCATGTATGAAACAAACATGATGGAGATTTTTCCAGGTCTGACAACAGTCCTTAAAATTTACATGACAATTCTAATAATGAGTTTTGAAGCTTAAAGGAGTTTTGTGAACTATCTGTAATAAAAAAAAAAAATTTGTTCAACCATGCTAGAGGAAAGTCAGGTTTATTTTGTAGTCTTTCCACAGAGATTGATATTACAATATCATTGCCATATGAAAGAATATGCAGCCAAAAAATGTAGGAAGAAAAGTGTTATATAGGATTGTAAAGCAGTTAATTAGTAAAAATATGATGTTACTTTTCTGGATCTTGTGATGTTTGTGGTATTTGCCAGCTTTTTTAAATCTGTAGTTTGTTGTGATTTCTTTTTTTCATTCTAAATAAATATTCACTTTCATACCTAATTTTGTATCTGTAATTTGGTATTCTTTTTCTTCAGGAGGATCCCAAAAATTGTATAAGCTTCAGGCCCCACTAAACCTGGATCCACACCTGATTGCTCATTGAAATACGACTTTTTGTCCTTGGTTGGGTTTTCAAAATTCAGCGGAAGCCAGATTTTCTGCACCCATCCAAAATGGCCCTGGTGCCCACCCAGCCTCTTGTACAACGAGTACTGGGTCTTTGCCACAGGTAAAGAGGCCAGGACATTGTTCTAACCACACACTCCTTTCTAACACCTAGGTTAAAGAGAGAACAAACCTATAATTCTACTCCCCCTTGATGTCTTAATGAAATGTTACAGGGCAAACATTACTTCATTTTGCTTGTAGCTACAAGTTTAATTTTGTATACTGTACTTCATTCATGTATTCATCCAAACACTATTTTTTATGCATTCTCAGTAATCTACACAGAGAACATCAAAATTTCTTACTGTGGTTGAATGTTCCCTTCTGCTTCATCATGTCAACAAGAGCCTGTTTGGAGTGGGACACGAAGAAGACATCTTTGTGTGTATGCTCTGGCAGGAACTGGGATTGCCAAAGACCCTTGAAGTATGCTGCATTTGCCTGAAATACAATGTCAGTGGACTTTAGAAGGGTTTCAAATATAATTTTTTCCCAACAATTTCTCTGTTAAATGTTATGCCATACGTTTCAGCCCAATAAATATAGGATCATTTGATAGATTTTGATGAAACATGATGCTCAAAGCATGTAAATCAAGATCATTATATAAAGTAAGTGTATCTGTACAAAGCAGATACTGAATTCATTGTAATTTTCTACTGCTTGGTCACTGGAGTGACTGAGTTTCACAGTTACCTATTCTGTCAGTATAGAAATGTTCCTCACCACCTTATCAAACCAGTTCTATGAACACAACTGAAGTTCTGTTTCCATCTTACCAGCACAAGTTCCGTGTTACGTGTAATTTTGTCTTCAGGGATAAGGTCCTTTATGTGGCGCTTAGTTTGTATCTCCACCCAGTTGTTGATATTTTGTCTTGCAGCCTCGGGATCAACATCAAAATCCAGAGGCTGAACCTCATCCTGAAATAAGTTTGTTATGCATTCCCTCAGCTTGAGCTGTTTTGCTATAAACAGCTTGTTAGCTGACCGCATTTCGTAACTTTCAGACCCATTGATCTCTCGCATAGCCTCGTAGTGCTTCTGAAACTGGTACGCTTGCATTGTACTGATCTTGCTCTGTATAACAAAGAAATGAGGATTATATTAACTCATTGTCTGCTGTGAGCAGATAATATTGAGTATGAGGCTTGAAGAGATATAAGATCCGGATATATGGATTGGATTCATCTTGTTAAGGGTAGGGCCTGCAGTCTATGGTAATTGACCTTCAGATTACATACAAGGCATAGATTTTTGTGAACAGATGGACAACTATTAGATTCAGTATTATAAGTTTCTGATGATGGTGTATCATATGTGAAGTCATACACTGTTTGTACTTCATCCATCATCTGCATCTAAAACACAATTGAGAACAAATTTCAGAGTTAATATTGGTACCCATTTTCAGGCAAGACAGTGCAGTGAACACCTACTCATTTGGGCCCAACAAGCAAACCCATACTAAGTCCTCTGGCACTGAGTTTTACAGTTGGATTATAGACAATGTTCAAAAGTAAATGGTTTCAAATATGACTCTTACATACTTAAAAAGCACTCTGATGTACAGAAAATGGTCGTCCCCCCCCCCTTAAGTTTTTCAGGTGAATATCAAAACAGAAAGTTAAAATAATCTTAACTAAATTAACACCCACCATGCTTTATATACTTGCAGTATGTAAACATAACAGTAGTATGTACACTTGTGTGTCATTTTACTAGCTTTAAATTATTTCAGCTTCAGGGTTGTCATTCCTTGCTAAAATTTTATTATCCCAACTACAATTATGGTCACTATTTACTATTCTTATTTTAATGCAATTATAAGTTATGGTTTGCCTTTTTGGGGCAACTCACCCCATGCTATAAAAATATTTAGAATTTAAAAAAAGAATAGTTAGAATTATGAAGGGCTGTAAAAATAGGGTTTCGTGTAGGAATCTGTTTAGAAGGTTGGAAATTCTACCTTTTGTATCTCAATACATTCTCTTACTTATGCTTTTTTTTTTTTTGTTAAAAACAGAAACCTGTTTATTTTGAATTCAAAGAATCACACTAATAGTACAAGACAATTTAACAATTTTTATCAGCCCACAACTAATTTTACTGTATACCAAAGCAGAGTACATTACATGGACATTAAGATTTTCAACAGTCTTCTTCCATACATTAAAAATATGTCCAATAATATCAGGAAATTTGAAATTTGCTTAAAATGGTTCCTACATGTACATTCATTTTACTCCATAGAAGAATATTTTCAATATAAATCTATTACAAGTTGATAATGTGCCATTAAATGTCTGTCATAAGATGAATATACTTAATATATAGTCCCAATAATCTATATTTTGTCACTAAGTCTCACAAAAAACATTAACATTGTTATGTTAATGTTATTCATATGCATAAATTTGCCATCTGTATTCATTTGCTACAATTGCTTGTTGTCTGTACTTGACTTGTTTTTCTGTTTGTTAACTACAGCCATATATTTCTATGTTTTTGCCGTCACACAGTGGTTTTTGTCCTGTCTATATTAAACATCATTCATATACTTGACTTGGAATCAGTTTGTTTGATTCCCAACATTTATACAATTAGAATTTTATATGATGTATTACTCTTGACATGTTCTATATCCTACTTATTGTTATTGTGGATTTATGGAACGTAAATAAAATATCATATCATATCGTATCACTACAGTCATTCTACTATAAAATACATTCTTCAGAGTCCTACTGTCATCTTCATTATCTTGATATCATCGTCCTCCTCCCTGCCTCCCCCGCCCTCCCCCCTCCTCATCCAAATAAGTAAAAATGAATTTTATGTTTTGTTGACCATGCATCTCGATATAATCATGTCATTAAAAATTAACTTGATGTAAAACTTATTCTTAGGATATTTCATCAACCTCTACGTGTTTTATACATACGGTTGTACCTCCTGATGATGGGCCTAGATATGCCCGAAACATGTAGAGGTTGACGAAATATACTAAGTATAAGTTGTGCATCAAGTTGGCTTTTTTTACACAATAAAAATTAATTCTCTGGCTATTTTTGTCATCTAACTTATTTTGACGCATAGAATTTAATCACTAGTGTATTCGTAAATCTCCATGTCCAGCAATATGACTAACCCCTTAAGTGCAGCGGTCATACTAGTATTTATCCCACCTACCTGGGAATTAAATAGGAATCTTACATTTTGCGCAAAAGTGTGTGTTAATAAGTTTAATATATTTATGAAACTGGACATCAGGTGTTACTCTGAAGAGTTTTAACCAGCTGCTTTTAAAGGTAAATAAGCAGTTTTGAAATATTTGTTAGATGAATAGCAGACTTCAAAGTGTTAATCTACTTTAAGGCAAACTGGAATCTGGCGTCCTAAATGTGCCATCTTGTTTGAACTAACTTGCTAGTCCTCATTTAGCACACTTTTCTTATTTTAATCAGCGACTTCCTGCACTGAGTATACAAATTCTACACCTGTTGTTGCAGTCTGCAAATAAAAATCCTCCAATGTCTGAAGTCAACAAATATTTACACTGACACATTAACTCAGAATCTACACAAATGAATTATCAACCGCTTTTATATCAGCATATACTTGCTGCAGTGAAACTTTCAGTACTGCATGATCATGACAAAGTTCAGCCTTGAAAGTTGGAAGTACCTGAGGCAGTAATTCTGATCACACGCATGCCATTTTTTTTAAATTGATGTTTGTTGGACCGTGCATCATTGTGATAACTGAAGAATAAAAACCAACTAGATGCCACTTGTTATTTTATTGTACTTCTTATAGGCTCAACATGTTTCGGGCACTATTATGCCCATCATCATGAGTTCACGACTATAATGTTGATTACCACATTGGTTGTTTCGTTCATGGTTTGCTGTAAGTTGGAGGTTAGTTGCGGTTAGGCTGAAGTAGTGTTCAGTTTGCAGGCTAAAGCTTTAGCCTGCAGCCCAGACATTATTCCAGCCTAACCGCACAGCAAACCAAGAACGAAACGACCAATGTGGTAATCAACGTTATAGTCGCGAGCTCCTGATGATGGGCATAGTAATGCCCGAAACATGTTGAGCCTATAAGAAGTACAATAAAATAATAAGTGGCATCTAGTTGGCTGTTATTGTTCAGTTAACACATGCCATTGTCTGTCAGCCGCAGGCTCCCCATCATATAGTTATGACATTCTTCAACTGAAACCCTTCCAACTTTAACTGGTAGGATCTTACCTGAGTTTCTGGAATTCTAAGAGCTTCCTTGAGAGACTTCTCGGTGTGGTTCGCAGCACCAAAGTACGAGAGTAGGAGTGCATTATAAACGCTGTAAGGTGAAAAGAAAATGTTGTCTTTGGGGTTGACTGCGACAGCCTCCCGAAGCATGGCCAAGCTGAAGGCCTGTTCCCCTGCGAACAATTCCTGCCGGGTGCTGGGGCTGCTCTGCAATTTGTTATCATCAGGGCTGAAGCACTGCTGTATGCTGAGGTTTGGTAGCGTCGCCACCAGCATCACTAGGAATGGCAGCATCATCTGCGTAAAGAAGAGGGACTTTACGAGTATAATTTATTTTGTAGATGGTACACATGTTTACAAAACAGTTCTGTAATAATATTGACCCTGTTTTGTTTGATGGAACCTTGCAGAACTTGGCTGCCTTTGGTACTTCTCGGATATCGTTAACGATTCTCTAGATGAAGTGAAATGATACCTTATTTACTACCATCGTCAAGAGCTATGATATTATCATTGCATCTTGAAAGCTTAGATATCTAGGCTGTCTTTTACATCGACAGCAGGGCCCACTTCTGTATGGTACCATTGTCCGAAATTAGGATGAATAATTTATCAACTGGCGAAAGTGTTCGTTCTTAGACGAGGTTTTCCTTTTGAAATAATTAAAACTGTTTATATTTTCGAAGTCTTATGAGTCTTTCCCTGCTGACCACAAACCGCACAACACACTTCTTCGTCTGATTTTTATCTTAAATAGACTGTATTGGAATAACGAATTTTCCTGTCCCTTATAACATCTGAAGAATATTGTCTTCCGAGGCATGATGTCGTGTAATCAAATAAAAGAACGGGCACTGTCACTAATTGAAAATAAATTATTCATCCCAATTTTGGGTGTCTTAATGCCGATGTTTCTTAGATCCATGCTGTCCACGGGAGAAATTCAGATCTTCTCTTTATACCGCTAAGAAGCAATTACACTAAGACTCCTCTTCGTAGTTTAAACACTTAACTGACAGATCAGATTTAGTTGTACTGCAAGCAACAAAGCATTAAAATGTTCCTGTCATTAAATACAGTATTTAAAAACAGACACATTTGTAGTATTTACACAACAGTGGCCAAATTCAATAATTAATGCTGGCAGTAGCAGTTCCTAAAGGACAGAACATTGCTGGACATTATTGCTTTTTGCATTATAAATAGACTCATAGCAGTCTATCAACATATCGGTGGACAAGAAACGGAGAAAGAAATCGAACAAAGGAAAGAGTTTGCAACATTTTTTCGTTTTACGCCAGAAAGAACTCTGGTACATATCGAATAGGCTGTTCGGTGGGCCCCAGAGCCGGTCTGATCGGTTCTGAAAATAAACCCCCGTGTTACCACAAAGATTCGAACTCGAAATATCCAACCCGTAGCTAGTCGATAACCGTCTACGCTTTCTCGGCTCTAGGTCTATAAAAGACATACAAATTACCAGTTTAGAATTTTCGTGATTGGTTGTAATCGTCTACAGTCCTGTTGGGGTTGTGAAATCCAGAAGGCTAGGTTAGACTGGGCATGTGGACAGAAAATGGGAGACAGTCGGTCTTCATACAGGACTTCCGGTGACGAAACAAGTGGAAACATTCACTTCGCATACCGAAAAGATAATACTTGGGTAAGAATAGGAGCTGACTTAAAGAGTGATATTGCGAATATGGGAGCCATTTAGAGAAGATAGGTGTAATGACGGAGCCTGCAATCTTTTCTGCTGAGAGGATGTGGTACTAATGGGTTGAAATTCCTGCTTCTGCTACCACAGCACTTGCTAGTTGCGGACGTCAAGTTGCTCGAAAGTCGCAAGGACAGAGACAAGCTTTTCCCAACACGTCATGAGACTGAAATGTGATATGACAAACAAGCTTTTATACAAGGCTTCAGACTTTCACGGCAGTAAAGTCATATGCCGCTGATTCACGAAAGCGTGTGGATATTAATAATCCGAGGGATCATTCTACACGATCAACCTTCGTAACTTTGTTGTCCCGAAGCGTTCAGTCTGGAAGGCGATCCTCTTTCGGGAAACAGGTGTGGTTCACCGAATCACGTATAGTTTTAATTATTTCTTTCTTTTTTTACTTGTTTTATTTACTCAATTTATTCTTGACATAAAATATTGGAACGCTATATCCAGTAAAACAGCTAGATCATTTCTAGGAAACTAGCACAATCACTTCTCTGTACTCCCACTTACACCACACTCGTGCGCGACTGAATTCGCACTGGATTGCTAGCGTCTGTTTTCCGCTGCTAAAGTTTTCTCATTTAAATCTCTCCCCTCCTACCCATCACCAACGGTCCTGAATATACGTTGACAGATTAACTTACAACCCATGGCTATGAACCGTCCGTAACTAACGCCAGCAATCCTAAGAAACAACTATATACTAAAAACGATCGGCTATAATCATACTGACCACAAGGCATCAAAACCAGGACATCAACATAAGTAGGTATCATAAATCGGTTCTAACATCTCACTTCCAATTCATGTCTATAGGTTGCTGTAATATTTCCATCCTGGAGATTGCAGTACAATGCTTCGAACCGGCACAGTCTTCACTTCTAAATATCAGGTCAACTTGGAGATCGTTGTTCCCACTGAAGGCGTCGACGCACGTACACGATGAGGAGGTGGAGTCGGATGGTGCGACAACAAGCGAAATGACTTCTGGTAAAACCCTCCCGTGTATCATGTATTGGGGTCATCGCCACCCACATGGAACAACTTACTACTTGGACTACACATCACCTGCCATTCGCACTTCTTGCGAAATAACTGTTTGCGGGTACGGACAGTAGGGTTGAATATCAGCGAATTGCATTTCTTTTTAAAATAAATTGTGCACTATAACATTAAATGCCAGAGTCTGTGACCCTTATTCCAAGCTATTACTATGTACCATTTTACTGTCTTAAATTTTTACGGGGCCCTATCACACGGAAAAGCCGAAACGTGGGAACCTCCTCCCCTGACTCTCACAACTCCCACTACTTTCTCATTCATCGCTCCTATTTGTCGTATGTCTTTCTCTCGTTAGTCGTCGACAATTTGTCTTTGGCCTAAAATTTAGCCTAGTCCAAGTTGTTTGTCGTTCATCTCAGACTTCGGATGCAATCCGACAATAGAAGCAGTATTGCAGCGCAATACTGAAATAACGCAAACAAAACAAATAGAAAATAGTAAACTAACTGTAATGTCAATGAATCAAAACGGAATTTTAAAAATCGTTTAAATTTTAACAACATGAATACGTTGTATCTAGAATAGCATAACTTTCAATAGATTCTCTCAAATAGTGCACTCCCGAAGATGCAAAATGTTTGCGAAAAATAAGTCTAGAGAAGGAGAAATATTGTCAATTAAAATGTAGCTGTGTTTAAAGGGTCATTAAGACTCCTTTTAATGACCAAGCAATAAAACGATGAATATGTTATCCTTAAAAAGGGAAATATAGATGATATATCGTTTTAACGACGTCAAAAAAAAAAGATAAACTTTGTTCTTGCGACTATGTACACAGACTCCCCATCTAAAGGTGTTTATCAATGAATTGACATTGGCCTTTACGCAAGACCTAAGCATGTGTCGTAATAACATTTGAAATCTTTTGAAGGTCTTGGCACTAGGCTTGCAGTTGCTTCCCGATCCTGTAAAATAACCCAGCGTTACATAACCTACAATTTAATGAGCAGAGACTCTACCGATGTGCCCATTGCAGTCTGTGAAAAACAATGGGCACTGCATGATGAAATACAAACAGAAAAGTATGCGGGAAACGGCCGTTAACCTGAGAGACAAAGGAGGCCATTTCTGCACACTGACTGCTAATTGTTATTCGGGAAATATCGTGTTCACTTGCGCTGCTCCTGTCTATTCAAAGGGGCGTAATTTTCTATTTTCGGAGCGTGGATTTCGACGAAAGTTAGGCGCTTCCACACATACTGGTACTCTGACGTAATAGTACGTCTTTTTGTCAGGTAACATCCAAAATATCTCTTTATAGGAAAAAAAAAAAAGCGTTTGGTAACATGTGTATAAATGTGTAGTGGCTCCAGTCTGCTCCCGGAGAATAGAATAACAGATTTTGCCCAGCTCATAAAGGATTTCAGTCATATTTCTAAATATCGGCACACGGCCAATATTTGTAAAGAATATGCCATGTTTTCTAGGACTGAAGGGCAAAATTCCTTGAACAGTAAGAACAGTAACTTTTCAAACTCGAACCATATTCTGCAGTTACGAGGGTACAAAATAATTACGGGAAATTTTGTATTTTCTGACAAAGTGATTCCACATCAATTTGATAGCGCTCATTTATCTATGGAATCGTCCAGTTTTTCAAAGTACTCTATTTAAATTTCGCCTTGCAGTAAACAAATTTGGGTCCATCAAAAATCAACTTTTCCATTTAGGCCTCAAGCCGCTGTTGAACCCCTTTCACTGCACTATCCTGAATCAAATGTAAAGTTTGTTAAATATGATTATTTGTTTGTGGGACACACATTTGTTCAAAATGCTTCTTAAAATCATTACGTAATACAATCGACGGCAGACCAGAAATTTTATCACTCTACATTTCGTCCGCTCTCCTCTGTTTTTTCCACGCATTCATAAACTTATATTTCATTCAAATAATTATGGACATACATGCGTAACTTACATAAATGATCACTCCTTCCGATCACGAAAATTGAATAACAAATCTTTTTTTTTTTTAATTTCACGTAACGCAAAGACAATATTAAAAAGCATCACAATACTCTCACTGCTCAAAAGACATGTAAATCGTCTCTGTCCAAAAGAGACAATATGTTTTTGTATACGTCATCCATGTTATTAGTAACAACATCTACTTAACGTAAAGTAACGCTGCTTTTTCCTCCCATTTATGTTGCCCACAAACATTACAATCCTAAACTCCACTTAGTATGAAACATTAAATTGTAACGTAATTATTGCCAGATTAGATCTTCCGTGATATGCCTCTCTTTCACTGCAAGCGGTTCCTGACTTTTGGAAGGTAGTGAATGCCTTCGTCTTTAAGGACTCAGAGGTCCAAGTTTGCTAGGACCATTGAAACCTTGAAGATAGAGGCCATATCTTCTTTCGAAACGTCTGAAACCGCTTCCCATTTAAACAGCGTCACATCTCCTGAGACATAATTCGCAACCACACCTCTGTAAAAATATAAAAGGCACAACTGAATGCTTCACTTTGAAAATGTAGACCACGGGTATTCAACCCGCTGCCCGCCAGTTTGCATTAGGTGGCCCACGGTCACATTTATAAATTACAAGTGTACTGTAAAGATTTCCCGGTAATTTAGGTGGTTAAATGCACCGTTTTTAATGATTTTCATACGTGCATCCCGCGAACCTGCTCATAAAAATGGCTATGGGCCTTTGCCAAGGAAGGAGGTTGGACAAACCTGACACAGACTATGACCGTATTCGTGACTAAAGAAGAGGAAAGCATATAAAATGTGATGGAATTTGAGAATGCCCTGTCCGTTTACGACTACCATCATCAAAGCTACTGCAGCTACTGTTGTTGTCAGCAATATTTTAATCCACCACTTTCATAACAAAAATTTCACTTTAGCAGCTCGTTCTGACGCAGGAAAAGGTGTCTGGAAATTCCAATTCTGGACCGGTATTTTATCACTCTGTCAAGGGGAGTCAAGACATCCTGAGGGCTCCACGTCACAATCCTTGAAACGCTCAGCCTTCACGAAAATATAATATTATCACGTTTACAACAAAGCTTCTTATTTCAGCCTATCCTATTTCAACCTATTTCGGTACACACCAGTTCCTTCCTATACACCCTATTTATAAGCACTCAATTCATTTTTTTTTCATTTAACTCACACTCGGTATACATCAGTTTTTATCATGTCGTCATGTTCCCTGATTTTGCCACATTCAACTAAAAAGCCATAAACCAGGTAACACGGGTGTCAGTACTGATGTAAAAGGGAAAATTTCTTTAGTTAAATAAAACGTGGGGTAAGTTCGAAGTGCCAAGTTTGACGGCCAATGTCCGACAAGGAACTCTGCACCAGTCTCGTCCAGCGAAGGAGAAAGCTAAGCCTGTACCGAGTTTGGAATTTGACCTGATTACAACTGTACGGAGAAGGTATGAGTAGGTACTGACAGAAAACACCTTGCCAGTAAATGAGATGCTCTTTCTCTGCTTTTGCTTTAAACACTAACCCTGAAATGGCACACCGATTGCAGTCAATCTGACGGTGTTGCAGAATGAGAGTTATTTAAGCTGATGTTTGAACAGCTGGCCTTTCCCTCGTCTCTGACGATTATTAATTTACTTACGGCTTTTTCAGCTGCAGTGTTTATCCCGTGTTAAGCAGAATGGGTAACTGTGAATGGCGAATTGGAAAGGACATTGAAGAAAACGCTTTTTCTTATTAAAATCTTATAGCACGACCACGACGGCATTTCTTTATAGAAACTGAGAAAAACTACGGAAAAACTTCAACATATTTGACATAGGTTGAGCAGAATTTCCTCGGCCGAAATTCCACTCTGAGCAAAGAGAATCCTTTTGGCATGCTGAGTCGGAAGGGGTGGTCTCACATAGGAAATTAGAACCGTTAGCCCTGTAATGCTCTCTTATAGAACAGATAACATGAGACATGAAGAATACGAACGTTCAAAAAATTAATATTTCAAGTAATTCCACATACAACACCATCCCGCTAAAAGGACAATAACATAACTTGAGCCTCCGAATAGATTCGCAAGGATTCTTTCTCCTGCCAGGACAAACGGAAGTACTATTATCTAGAAAAAGATAAATGTATTTCACCATGATGAAAACAGAACCTGTCTAACGCTGTTTTGTAGCAAATCTTTTCGGAAAAAACTTAATCCTTGATCACTAAATACCTAACTAAACTAACTCCATTTAAAACGGTCCTTTCTGAGAAGCTAATAAGCCTTCTGATATTCAAGAAATTCACCTCATTTTCCGGAACTCGAAGGTTCATTACAACATTCATAAGTTCCCTACCCTGAGCCAGATCAATCCAGTCCATATCCTCATCCAACTGCTTGAAAATCAATTTTAATATTATCCTCCCTTCTAAGAATGCGTCTTCCAAGTGGTCTCCTTCCCACAGCCCTGTAAACACCTCTCCTGTTGCCCATAAGCGCTACCTGCCCAGCCCATCTCATTGTTCTTGATTTAATCACGCAATAATATTTGTTGTGGAGTAGAGATTATAAAGTTCCTTGTTATGTAGTTTTCTCTTGCCCTTTTACCTCGTCTCTCTTAGACCCAAAAATCTTCCTCAGCTCTCTCTTCTCGAAAACACTCAACCTATGCTCCTCCCTTAATGTTGGATGCTAGGTTTCACACCTATACAAAACAACAGGAAAAATTATAGTTGTGCGTACAGGTCTATTAAACTTCATATTTTTTTGGAAAGCAAAGTGGAAAACAAAAGATTAAGCATAATAAGCATCCCCCGACTTCAGATTTTGACTACAGGCACAGAAAATTCGTGAAATGGGAGCCAAAGTACGAAACATGAATCATTTTCAGTAAGAATGATGTCTTTCGAAAATTGTCATTTTCTTTTTTAAGTCAAAATAAAGTGGTTTTATAAAGCAATGATTTCTCAGGCGAAGCAATGGGTTATTTTTAACATTGTTGTTCTTTGTCATTGCATTAGGCTTCTCCATATAATAAAAAATGACGGCACAAATTAAGTGTCGAAACGCTTATAGCAGGTGAATGTTTTAATACTTAGAAAGGCTGTTGGTAACCCCACAAAATGTGTATCACTTTAAGTCATAAATGAGGATTTCAAACACCGTAACCTATGGATTCTGTAAAGAATATTGCACTGCGCATTGTGCATCGTGCTAGACTATTTAATACGGTTCTGAATTACACCCGTGATGCGTTTTATGTCTAAATATATACGAGATAACATTCGACATAAAATTGCTAAAACAGTTCTAACGATCGTTGTGAGATCATAATGTGCACGTCTGATGTTGGCAACAAGATGTCCAAATATTTATTGTTAATGCAAATGGACGCTGAAGGTTGCTCATATTATCTTTATGACACGCTCGGTTGTGTGTAGAGACAAAATGAAGACGGTCTTCACGATCTTCTGTGTGTCAAGTGAACCTTTTTTTTTTTGTAGATCAGCGATCGTTTCGGGCTCAAATCCGGAACTAAAAATACATAGATTTTGTTATGAGAAATTTACACATAACATTGCGGTATAAATGAAATCAGAAACACGAACACATGCTTCATTCAGAGAACTCGATTCCCGGGCCGAAATTTAAAACCAGGTTTTCCGAAATTCAAAGATTCTATTCTCACTCAAACATGAGTCTGCGCTATACAGACTATCCCATAATTCTGGGATCGTAATATAAAAATGATAAAAACAGCTTGTATTCACAAAATTTGTTCACTGCATCCCCCATTCTGATTGAGACACATTGGTCTCACCGCGCTGGGTTGTACCTCTGGGGTCACTTTGGTGTATGCGGAGACAATTCAGATGGCTACACACTGGCGGTAGCGCGTAGTCTGCGAATATAACACCATCACCTATGACACGATTTGTCGGAATGGTTCTAAATTTAATGACTTATCATCTGAAGAGAAAGAAAACACATTTTGCGTAGTACGTTGTCAAAAACACGCAACAAAAGACGAATGGATCCAGGGTATAGAATGTGCCATTTGGGCGCATTGGGAGTGGGAAGAGAGAGATCCCCGATAAACTGCGGAACTGATGTTCCTGAAAATGGGGGGTTATCGTTGCTAATTACCCAACTTACCCCTTGTTCGGGGTAGGCTGCAACATAAGCACAAGTTAAGAAAAATTACAGCTGTAGTTAAGCACATTAGATTGGTGGTATTCTTGTAGAAAACCTAATTTCTTTAAACTTAAGACTATTTGTCCATTAAAACAAGTCGTTATATTGCCGTTAGACACAACCACGTTCTATGTTATTCAGTAATGTCTACATGTTTCGGTCTAAAAATACCATCATCATGCCATCATTACAAGAACTTTAAAATAAGGTATAATTCAGTGCAAATTGTGCTTGTAATGTGGAATCTCTTATGGCTACGAAGTTAACATAAAACTACATAAATATCATTGAGTGATACAAAGTTGATATAAAACTACATAAAAATCATTGAGTTGGTATAAAACTACACAAAAATCATTGAGTTGTTGCAAAGTTGATATAAAACTACATAGAAATCATTGAGTTGGTATAAAACTACACAAAAATCATTGAGTTGGTGCAAAGTTGATATAAAACTACATAAAAATCATTGAGTTGGTACAAATTTGATATAAAACTACATAAAAATCATTGAGTTTGTACAAAGTTGATATAAAACTACATAAAAATCATTGAGTTTGTACAAAGTTGATATAAAACTACATAAAA
>Ga0123357_10005681_pt1 | contig 14999 bp, 5 predicted proteins | sample TergutEmb28metaG_FD_89873 | JGI IMG/M metagenome (GOLD analysis project Ga0123357, IMG submission 89873) | Embiratermes neotenicus P4 segment gut microbial communities from Petit-Saut dam, French Guiana - Emb289 P4 | ecosystem: Host-associated > Arthropoda: Insects > Digestive system > Gut ...
TGTTGAAAAGAAGGTGGGCTGGTGTTGTTGTGCTGGTGTTGGGGGGCGGGTTGTGGTTTGTGGTGGTTGGTTTGGGGGGGGGGGGGTCCCCCTCTCCCACCCCAACTTTTGAAACTAAGTTTCTGCCACTGGAGGCTAGACAAACAATATAGTTTTTAATTAACCACGATCAGTAAAGACCAACATGGAAGATGTACAAACTTGGAGGGTCCAAGAGTGTATGATTTTCTTTGTGTAATTTCTGGTATTGAATGTTCTTTTCATATGACAAAACTACAGGTTCAGTGCTTTAGAATTATGCCAATCAGAAGTGTATGAGATGTGATGAATGGTAAGTATGATGACAATTAGCAGCTTCTGTTGCAAGACATTTTGAAAATTACTGATAAAACACATGACTCATTAGCCTACTATTTGATTTTTCTACTCAGAATACCTTTGTAACATTAACACTTAATATTGATCTGAACACTTTATTGTAGGCTATAAAATCTGTTGTCCAAGTGAATTACTTTAACTCTCGTCCTGTGACTTACTTCAAAGCTGTCAAAATATGTGAGATCACACATACACATATACCTGGACTTGTAGCAGCCATAAAATGATGTCATTATGTCATTAGCCAGTGCATCAGTGTTACAAATTGTTGAATGTGGGTTCATATTCTATTATTCATATTATCCCTTTCATTGTGTCCCTACGCATGGCAGTTGTGTTGCACAGAAAGCCTGCATCTGCTTGGACATCCTGCGACAGCTGCCATCCTCAGGGAAATGATAATAGTGAACCTGTATAACACACTTTTTAAAAATGTGATGAATTTTAAAATATGGTATTCATCAGACGGTGAATAATGAAGCAGAATGGGGCACAGTTCTGCATTTAAGGTTTGACATCCCCCCCATGGACACAGATTATTGGAAAACCGAACATATAGTATTTTGGAAATTATGTTTATTGAAGTCATGTTTTCCATAGCAACTTCATGATGAACAGCAGAATTTATGCCACAAACTAATGTCAGTGTGTAGAATGGGTCCTTCGCCCTACCAGTAGGACACAAGTCCCAATCATACCGGCCAAAAACCCACAAGTTCCATAGTGTAAGATTGAAAGCAGTAAGTGCTTAACCTAAAAAAGAGAGAGCCTGTTATCAGTGTCTTATCTCTCATCTAACTTAGATGCAAACCCTAGACATATATATGATATGCTGAAAGTTACATTTACCTTACAAAGCAAGCGTGAATCAAAACATAACCTTATTAACACGCGCACAAATTCTCCCAACACAAGACTTCCCGCGCACTGGTTCAGCGCTGCCAACACATCTTCTAGATGACAATGTCTCACGCAGTAACAAAATAAATTACAACGAACGTTTACTCCACATGGATCTTTGCCCTGTTCTGTTCTACTTTAATATACTCCACATGGATCTTTGCCCTGTTCTGTTCTACTTTAATATAACTGCTCGTAATTTGTATTGACGTTGATAGAGAGGGTTGTGTAATATAATTTATAAAACAAATTACATTTGTTTTTGTTGTCACCTACCTGATCGCCCTCCCACTCTGTTACTGAATTGTACTGCAACATTTAGACAAACCGGTGCGTAATAATTCACATAATCTAGATATTCGTATTTATAAACACATTAGTTTGTATGTCCAAAATTGGTAGTCGCTTCTCTTTGCGCTGTTTATGGTATGCACTAAGCTGGGCCCGCAGCCAGAGGGTGCAAGTGGATGCGCTCCAACAACTTGGAATTTTAATATTTGTGTATTCCATCACGTTGTGTATATAGATCAATATTTATGTATTTAAAACCGTCTTACACAACACAGTTTGCTAAAAGCAACAATTAATTGTTGCTTTTAGCAAACTGTGTTGTGTAAGACGGTTTTAAATACATAAACTTGGAATTTGCAAAATGCCAAGGACTACCATGATGAATCCGTGAGGATAACTTCATGAAAAACCATGGAGAGGGGGGAAAAAAAAGTAGGGTGGCAAAGATGCGATTCCCAGAGAGCGCGAGCAGCAAAAGATAGATAATAATTGGTTCACACGTCAAGAACGCGGTATCTTTCTAGTTACGAAAGCGAAAGGATGGCTGCGTGGGTTAGAGCGCTATAGTGCATTCCTTTGCTGGGAGCTCTTTCGTGTGCAATTCTCCATAAGCGTTTGCTAATATTTTGACTCTTCAATGTATTGTGGTATGTCTGGCACCTTCAGCTTCAGTTTGGAAAGCTGGCGCCAGATATCATCCATGAAGCATGCGACTGTGATATGTGACTCGCTCATTCTCAAATTAATAGATGCATGCAAGATGTTTTGTGCATTGTTATAGAGCGCTTTACGTAAGTGAAGTCAGTTTCCTGTGACGCTGTGTTCTCTCTACATGTGCATAGCTGTGTTTTTTTGTACGATACATACGCTGAATAAACTTCCTACAAGAACTGCTATAGTAAATTCGTAAGAAATTCCATGTAGCGACTGTACCAAACATATAATGGTTCACAAGTGCGTGAGAGGATTATGAGCAACAGGTTCCATCCTAGACAGTAGGATAACTAGCTGATGAAGAATGCTAAGTGATGAAAATAGGACGCAGTGGATACTTCACTGGAGACATCAAGACAATCGGTGACTCGACTTGCACAGAATGTAGCGTGTCTGCGTCATCAACACGAAATGGAAACAAATTGCTGCCTTTTCCTACCTGTGAGAACTATGAATCACGAAATTTGCAACACATCGTGAAGCATGACTGAGTTTTGTGAAATGGTACCTTCATGGGTTACTGGATGGAGAATAGACCCTACGTCCGTGCGGCTTAGATGAGAAGTTTGGTTTATCTTAGCGGACTCGAACTGTATACATGAAAGGTTAACTGAGTTAAGCCACGATGTGTCGTAACATGGTGTTAGGTTAGCGCGTGCTTTTCTATGAGTGCAACAAGGATTATTGGGCGCGATTTCTTTTGGCCGGAGGGATCATACATTCACACTGAAATATTACGAGCCATCTGCCACCGCCTTTGCGTCACCTATCCCCTTACAAGAAAACTTATGCATTTTTTCAGCAAGATAGGGAGCAAGCTCAGGAAACAATTCTAAATGTTGTTTAGAAAGTGCTTTTCGTTACGGAATAATCAGCAGAGGACTGTGTTCTTGTTCACCACCTCTGAATTCGCGCGAGTTTTTCTTGTGGAGAACTTTGAAGGATAAAGGTCGCAGTAATAATCTTCGTACTGGAAAAAAAGTATGAAATTAATCATTCCGAATCTAGAATTTTAAATCTAATAGACTACGTGTAATCAGCAACGTGTTTTCAGGTGTGATACATGCCTGCAGGCTGAAGGACGCTATGTCCAACACTTTCTTTTAAATCTGGTGAATAAGAATTTAATACAGAGGCGGCAAATTAAACGCGTGACCCCCATTCACGGCAAATTTGAATAGTGGTGATCACTGTGCTGCCTGCTGTCACGTGAAACGGACTGAGTACAGAGCGACGCGTTATGTCAAATAAAAAATATCCCTTTGTAATGAGACTTGAGAATTAATGACTGTGCTCACAAAAGTTGCCTTCCTATCGCAAGTAATGTCAGTCCGAGAAAGATATTGACGCCTTTCTTTTTCGAAGATCGATTTCAGTACCACGCCCCCATCTACTCTGAGATATTTATGGGATCCCTTGCCCTACATGCTGTGCTACAAATCGGAAGGTCGCTGGTTCGATCCAAGCTGGTGTCAGTGGATTTTTTATTGATATAAAATTCTTCCGATCGCACTGTGGCCCTGGGGTCTACTCAGCCTCTAACAGAAATGAGTACCAGGAGTATTTCCTGGGGTAAAGGCGGCCGGTGCGTAAGGCTGACAACCTACCACCATCCTGTGCCGTTGTCACGAAATCTGGGAACCTTAACTTCTTGGAACCCTCTGGGCCTGTCCAGGCCTGTAACGGGACTTATTTACCTTTTACCTTTGCCCTACAGCCGACAAGGGGTTGTCCTCCAGCTGGGGTTGGGCCAGTGGTTACTGGCTTTTACCGAACACGATCGACACGTTACCTATCGTTACACAGGGACATGTACATTACATAAAATTATTTGAAACGACCCGAACAATGTGAAATAGATGTGACATTCGTAACTACGAAATATCTGACTCAGGATAGGGGCACGTAACGTGCTTTTGTGAACAGAGTACTATACCTTCGGGTTCCGTAAAATGCGGATAATTTTCATGACTCGCTGAGCAACTGTTAGCTTCCCAAGAAGGACTGTGTTGCATGGAGTATGTTCTAATGGTAGTAATAAATTTCAGACTCGGTGCGAGGTTTACCCATCTGTCATGTAGACAGTTACCTTTTGTACATACAGGGCAATATGAAGTGCTACATGGAACTGTCCGTTTTAACAAAGCTGACTGACAACTCTGCATCCTTTGTATGGTCACTGTTCCTCTCCACCTCTCAGTCGGAGGGACGCGGCGGTCCAGACGGATCGATAGCGCTGCACGCTCCCCAGTCCGAGATCATAACGACCCATTATTTCAGTCAAAAAATTAAATCTTGGAGGATTACTGACACAACAGCTCCAAGGGCTATTTGTAAACCAGTGGCTACACACAAAAAACGAAATGCTGGAAATGGTTCAAAACCAAGCAGATGATCCAAAATGTCCATCCCCTTTATAGTCCGTCGCAAAAATTTTCACAGCAAGCAGAATCCGCAATGTCTGGGATTTTGTATGTGGTAGTTGGCGGGTATGTACGGACCACCCAAAATTATTGATTACCTATAGGTTCTAATAAATTGTTATGAATGTGTTGGTAAGTTGTATAAATATTTATAATTAATAAAACGGCGATAAACAATTTTTATTTTCTCGTTATGAATACTATTCTAACCACAAGAAAATAAATGATGGAAATGTATTTGAATTCTCATTACAGACATTTTTCTGTACGTCTATATATCAGCATGCGAATCTCAGAATGTAGAATGAACAACACTGCAGATTAGGTAGACTACAGTCCTTTTAAAATCCGGGGAATACGCCATTAATTGTGAAATAATATTGAAATGCTAGAAGGCCAATCACATTCCTTCAAGCGCCTCAGCATCAAATAATACCACTAGTTTTATTAACATGATCATCATCATTATCATCATTATCTTAACTACCATGACAGGAAATAAGGAAATATGTAAACGAAGCGCCTTGTGAGATGAATTTAACAGTCAGCCTTTCATAAATACAGGGTGATTCGGTAGGAAATGTAAATATTTTGGGAGGTGATAATATAGGTCATTGTGAGAAAACATTTCATATGAACATATGTCTCATTCTGAATGTTTATCGAGCTAGAACTGTTTGAACTACAAATACGAAGACGCTGTGAATGGTAATAAAGTAAGAGAAATTACTTATTGGCAGATGGATGAAAATGTCTCGGGGTCGCGTGTAGTGGGATGCTATGTATCTCTGTGTTTGAAAACAATGAAAGAAAGAAGTGAAGTTGTCCTAGTCCACGCCATGGAGGCGCATGGAAACACGGAGTGTACAGGTAGCACTTCATTCATTCTTAACCTCGGTGCCTGATGGGGGTGAGAAGAGAGATTCATTCTCTGGTATCCAATGAACAGGAGGCTGGGTAGGATCCACAGCCGGTCTTGAATTTTTGGAAGAACACTAAATCTCTCGCCTCCGCCAGAAACAGAATCCCTGGGCGGAATGAAGATGGTGGTTTTAATAAAAACAGAATTTGCTTAAAAGATATTCTAGTGCTTTTTTTTGCGGGTTTTTTTTTAGCCAACTCTTCTTGCAGCGACATTGAATATGAATATTTGCATTGGGTCTCGAATCTTTACAGCTAGCAGAAAACACTTCACACATTTCTTGTTCCTCTTATTCATCAAGTATGTAAATTCGTCCAAGAACTTCAGGGTAAGCACTCAGATTCTTCCAAGGACAAGCTTTCTAATGCATGTGATTTGCCTCGTGCCCTACGTTTTCCAGCACGACGTTATGGTTTGACAGTAGTGTTTAAGAACAATAAGAGTTACATTTGCCCCTGTACATCAGACTACAAGCAGTATTGGGCTCTCAGCGAGGTTGCCGCCACCAAAGGCGTTTCAAAATTAGTTATCCTGTAAGTCTGAAACGTATAAACTTCGAGCATTTCAGGATAGTTGACGAGAAAAGAACTGCGTGCTTTCCGAATACGAATCAATCTCTTCACTGTCATTCACATTAGAGAGAAAAAGCAGGGCTTTCACCTAACATAATACTAACGGATAGTTTAATGGTAACTACATGTTATTGTAATGATTGTATTCTTATCCGCTTGCTATATGTCACGAACGGTATTATCGGTTAGACACATGGGGCACATAGCAGGCACGGCAGACCTGAGAAACACGTAAAAATTTAACAAACATTTCTCTAGTGGCCAGTCGCTTTAAATTAGGAGCCTAAACTCAAGGTGTAGACACACTTTTGCTTTATCCGTTATCAAGGAATGATTTTCTGCACAAAACTCGTTTTTCGTTGACTCAGTGTCCCAAAACATTTATAGGCATTTTAAATTCTAACAACCAGCGAAGAAATAGACAGAAAGAGAGAGAGCGCGCGCGCGTAGCAGTATTTCACAGTAATGTGGTAGAATGATTCCATATGACAAATGAGCGCCACATATAAAACTGGTACACGGGGCTGATTCAGTCCAGTTTGAGGTATAAAAACTCTTTATATGCGTAATTCCGTACAGTAGGCTACAGATTATGACTGAATACCCAGAATATTCTGAAATAGGAAGAGATTTTTTTATATCAACATTGCTTTAAATATTTACTTTAGAGTATGCCATTAGGAAGGTCCAAAAGGGTCAGGAGGAATTTACATTGAATTGATACGTAATCTTCTGGTCAATGATGAAGAAGAGAAAAATATAAAACCATAAACAATAGAAATTAGTAAGGATTTTGGCCTACGTGTACAATAAAAGCTGAGAAACCTACATGTACATTCATATTTCGTGGACGTAATGCAAGGCAATATCGCAACCTAAAGGTATTCAATAAATACTTTGAGGACGTGGCTGATTTCTAATATCTGTGAACAACAATAAAAACTCAAAATTGACTTCCTGAATGTATAAGGCAAATTTCACACTAGAACAGGCCACGAAGGCCCAGAGGGGGAGTAGAGGTATATCTCTACTCTTTCTTTAACCTCGGCGCGATATGGGGTGGGTAGTCAACGTCACGCTCCGGCCGCTTTACCCCCGGGTTGAATGTAATAAGAGCAAGTTAAATTCGGGAAAAGGTTATTGTCAGTCGGTCCAAAATCTTTGTCTTCCCGTTGGATGCCTATGGCTATAAGGAATAAAAGACAGAGAATTCTGATGTGCATCGTGTTACGTACGTGTACGAAACTTGGTCTCTCATATAAGGGAAAGGACGTAGACTGAGGGATTTCGAGAACAGGGTGCCGATGAAGATATTTCAGCCTAAGAAGAAACACGTAAAAGGAGACTGAAGAAAATCACCTAAAGAGTAACTTCGTAATTTTACTCCTCACCAAATATGATTTGGATAATAAAATCAGGAGCGTTTGGGGGGACACCTGAGGGACAGACACTGCTTGGAAGGAATAGGCGTACATAGTAACTTAATATTAAAATGTGTCTTGAAGAAATAAGATGGATGGCAGTGAAGTGGATTGTCTGGCTGAGGACAGGGACGATTGGCGGTCATGAAACTTCGGGTGCCACAAAGTGGGTACAGTTTCTTGGAATCGCAGGAACTATTCGCCTATCAAGGACTCCGTAGCGTGGAATTACTTAGTTAATCAAGATAATGCCATTTTTAATCACGCGCAAATTTGTATCATATTATAACCCACCATCTAAGAAACACAAATTTCCCGCACATTTGGGTTGCTGTGGAGCAGCTGCTGTTTATAATACAAAAAAACACAAATGCAGATTCATTTGATTTAATAACATGGCAGTGAAAATAGGTAAGAAATAGTTTTAATCTTACTAATATCAGAGATACAGTACAGTTAATTTTGTTCCGGTTCTTGAGTAGGCACCAGTCATGGAGAAATGGTGATATAGACCACACATTGTTTATCCAAACAATAGATGAGAGTGAATGATTAGTTTCAGCTCCCAGTTGTCTTTACTATAGGGAGCATTCTCTGGTACCCAATGAATAAGAACCCGGGTGTGCCCCACGAATTATCATGAGCGGTGTCGGAAAGAAATATCTGTGCTCCTTTTTTTTTGTGTGTGTTTTGCTGACCGCCCATCTAAGTATAAACTTAGTAATTAACCAACTTACTGCATGGGACGGCGACCTACAGGTGTGATGATACCAGATGCTGTATAATATTAATTTTGACCTCCTGATGATGAGCACATAGTGCTCGAAACATGTACAGACATATAATAAGCTTATTATAATACAAGTTGTTTATTACGTTGGTTAATTACTAAAATCTGTGCTCCTGTCCATAATCGAATGTTGGCTGTCCAGAATATAACCTCGTTACGACATTGACTGGGCTACTGCGGCCTTTCCTACTGTCACAGATCAGGCTGATAAGTTTTCGCGTTGGAAAAACTGTCGGATAGATATCTCGCGCTATGTAGGACTGAGTTGATATATTTGATAACCCACGCGTATTTAGGATTTGGTTGTGCAGTGTTCAATACATTACAAAAAAAGAAAAGAAAACAATATGTTTTGCAATCTTAATCTGTTTCCGGAACATTATGTTCACGATTGCATTTTTGGAATCACAGATGCTGCACAAGTGTAGAAGTTAAATAGCCCTCGTTGTAATAAGCCACCTTTAGAAGCGTACTGAATTGCGTCAGACCGGTTTTGTTTATGGCACTTATAACACTGAAGAACTAGCTTGCTTACTGTCATTTTATTGCTGTCGAACGATAAAGTTGCAGGATTTCCTATTTCAGATTATTGAAGGTTATTTCGCGGCCAGGATACACGCATGCGTGCCGTGCACAAAACAGCTGTGTCGCGGGTTTCCCTTGCGAATCTGCAAGCTTAGTATCTGTATGCTCATTCTGTCAGCGAGCAAAGCAGAAGCATGGATATTAAGTGGCTGCACGTCCATGCAGAATTAAAAGCCTGAATCCTTTAAAGATTTTGCTAGTAACTTTTTAAAGGAGAACAGTTACACCGTAGTACATCTTTCAAAGAAGTGTACAACCTGTGCTACAAGACCATCTTTCACAACAAATGCTGTTCAATTGTGTGTGACAGATGAGGAAAGATTCTACTAAGAGGTAACGAATCTCTCTATTTAATTCAGAAGTACCATCTAAAATTACTTGTGTATACAGGCAGCAGACACATCTTACATGTTAATACTGTACTTGCAATTTCAAAATAGGCAATCAATTTTAATACTTATTGTGTCATGAATTATCATGTACTTCATCCAAGGCTCATTGTTTAAATGAAGTTCGTTACACGTAAATCAGTGAGAATCGTAACAAGACGGTTTAATTTAAATAAAACCTCGTTAGCATGTCTAAGCCAATGCAGTTTCAAGTAAAAATCTACTGAGTGTTCTTTGCCCTTAATTTTGAAATTCATTATGTCTTCCTCATGTTTATCCTTGTCATTGATATTCCCTAGTACTAGGACACGATTATCTGTTCAGTCATTACAAATTACAGCATTTCCACCTCTCTTAAGACGAATCTCCCCCGTCGCATTTTACCTTACGCTAATATTCTTTTTTCCGTGTGCTGTTGCAGCTAATATCTTCAAAGCGTTGTTTTCAGTTTCTTCTATAAAAGGCAATAAAAGAAAAGTAAAACCAAAAGGTAAAATTGTCCTTGCACATGCCATGAGGACATATAGGCCTCCTACGGGGAGTAGAGGTAGACCACCTCCCTTCAGTTCCACGCGCCGGCAACTGAATCACCGTAAAAGTCTTTAATACCCATTGAGTAGAAAGTTTGGTGGGCCTCGGAGCTGATACGGATTGTTTAGAGAACAGAAATATTTCTCTCCTGTGTTTAAAACAAGTTACCGTTGACATTTACAGCTCCATTATGTAATTCCTTCATAAAACGTGTGGGTGAAATATAGTCAAACACAACCTATTTTTTTGTTTTTTATTATTAAGATGTATTCTTACATTTCTTCTTTCAACATGTTTCGGCTATAGTTGTAAGCCATCTTCAGGTTGATCACTTTTTTCTTAGCAAGGTAAACCATACAATTAGCAATGATGTTGTTATTGCTAAACAACAATAACAATAGCATTGCTAATTGTTACAACAACAATAACAATAGAATTGTTACTTGTATGTTTTACCTTGCTAAGAAAAAAGTGATCAACCTGAAGATGGCTCCTAGCTACAGACGAAATATGTCGTTGAAAGAAGAAATGTAAGAATACATCTTAATAATAAAAAACATTAAATAAGTTGTGTTTGACTATATTTCACCTATATATTTTATGATTCTATACAACACACCTGGGAAGTCTCACCTGAAGATTTAATTCCCTTTTTACTCTTCTAATTCCACGTGGTAGTTCGTCTTCTGTACTAAAGTATATGGGCTCTTTCACATGTCCTATCACCTCCCATGTTTCTTTACCCTCGGTGTTTTCAAGGCGGAAATACATTCGCACTGAAAACTCCCATCCTGTGATGCCTGCTTTAAAAACAAGTCTAAAATGTTCCACAACATATCGCTTGGAAGTTTAGTTTTCGAGACACACCTAACCGACCAATCACCAATTTTACAAGGGGTAAAAAGATGGGTGCATCCTACTTACATCTGCAGTGTAGGTAGAGGAAGGTCGTCTGAAATCATATGTGAATTTTACAAATGTGACAATTGTGAATCCAATTGATTGTCAAGAAATACTACGGGAACTCTCGGCTGGGACAGTCCCACCGTGCTACATCACCTGACCTTCTTCACGCCTGTTGTTCTACAGCTGCAATTATGACATCTTCACTGGCTGGTGTCCGTACAGACCGTGCGCGACCTGCATTCTCAAATACCGTAGGTATTACACATCCTGTTTCACGGAGACGCTGCTTGAAAAGCCGAAACACGTTACTGTCTGATTGACGTCGGCCAGAATAATGTAGACCAGACTCCCGTGCATCCGTGCCAGCTCGAATATTGCAAGCTTCTAGGGCGAAGCGCATGCTGCAGAATTCGTGGAGTGTGTATTCCACAGTCATTTGATAATGATTAAGCTGTGCTGTACACTGAACGCCTTGACTGCACCGAACAACGCGCCTTATGGTTAAGACAAACAACACTGCGGATTGACGGTGACGTGTACTCGAAACTAAACGTCTCAGGACATACGTTGCATAACATTACCAACTGTTTCTTAACAATAAATCGCGCTTTGGAAAGCTTGTGGGTAGTTCATTTTATATATTCCGTTGCTACTCTGACCAGACGATCTGCTGGCATCTGTTGCATATGTTTCTGCTACTGATTGTCTTCCCCAAGTTTGTGTCGATTGTTTGCATTTCGGGCAAGTTTCTTTCATGTTACACCAACCAATGGTCTAGCCTTATTACTTCAATTCTTTACTTTGGCAGAGTCCAACATTCCCAGTCATTCCGTAGTGTAGGTTTACTGACCCTACTGCGAAATCTGAACAGTGTTATGGAATCTTCTCTTGTTTATTCTCCAGAATTCTTTCTTAATATACCGTTTGTCCGTAGCAGCAGAGTTTATTTGGTGAAGAAAATGTACACTTGAAAGATCGTTATCATCATCATTTCGGTTTGATGGTGGTGAGCAATGAACCATTGGATCTGGACAGGTGTAGTCTGGTAAAGAAAGATTCCGTACGTATAAGTGCTTCTAGAAACGTTGCGTGGATCACTGTTTAACAATTACAAACACGACTATGGCAAGAAATTAAATTTTATATTCGAATGTTTGTAGGCTGATAAATATAATACAGCATGTTCTATAAAAGCAATATTAATACACCGCATTGAAAACTCAAATAAAATATTTTATCCTTGAGTATGATTCCATCGTATGGTCATTTGCACACGAGATAAGCATCCTAACCTCTCGGCCAAATTGCATGTGTTTATTGGATTTATAAAATTAACGCTGCAAGATTTTCAGGACTGTAAATATGCGCAATGGAAAAGTAGACTTCGTGTGTTGTTTCGATGTTTTGCTGATCGTGCATCTCAGTATAATGTTAGTGATTAACCAACTTAATGCACAAAATCTTGTTTTATAATAAGTTTATTATATACCTATACATGTTTCGAGCACTGTGTGCTCATCGTCAGGAGGTCAAAATTGTAGTATACAGCATCTGGAATCGTCACACCTGTAGGTGGCCGTCCAGTGCACAGGTCCTTTCTCAACCTGTGCACCGGACGGCCACCTACAGGTGTGATGATACCAGATGCTGTATACTACAACTCTGACCTCCTGATGATGAATACACAGTGCTCGAAACATGTAGAGGTATATAATAAACTTATTATAAAACAAGATTTTGTGCATTAAGTTGGTTAATTACTAAGATTTCATGAGTTGTGTCCCGACCTGCCTGTTCCGTTTACCAGATTCTTGTTATTTTTTTACACAGCGGATTTATATAACATAATTCGAAGAGTACTCTGTTGAAATATCAAAGACTAAAATAAAATATTCCCATAACTTATACTGTAGGCTGCCATATATCAAATTTAATCGAAATCCGTGCTGTAGATTCGGATGTGAATCATGCAAATAGTTTACTATTTTATGCACTGTGTGAAACCAAATAATGTTATGTACGCTATACGTAATTTGAAATCGACTTCAACTAAACGTGTGCTTGTCAGTAACTCGCTGAAAGTAATGTTAAGCACACAATAGTCCCTCAAATTAACAAATAGCAGGTGATTTTATTTGTTTCGATGAAAATGCCGCTGTAGCTTTCTGGCAAAAAATGGGAAGGCTGTCTGTAGTACATATCTGCCTCCGATTATTTCAGAGCTGCTTCGGAGTATAAATTAGATGACATTACAATTTTTCTTGTTCCGAAACAATATGAGTGAGCAGTCTGGATACTCTGTCTGCGTTCCAGGCGTGTAGGATCTCGTTTGCTTTGTACAAAGGTAAGCTGTGTTGTAATGGAACCGAGGAGTAATGGCAAGATGGTAACAAATTGGCATATTGATGCAGCAACCTCGATTTATCTGTGCTGCTCCTGCAAAGACAATTCCATTACAGCATCCAAGATCATAAATTTTAAGAAGAGTTATTTTGCAACGGCCGTAACAATTCTTCCAGCTCAGAACATTTAGTATTAAGAAGCCATTTATTTCCTTATTATCTTTCACTGTCCCATTCTGACATTATTTCCGTATTGTGTGTTATTCTCCCAATCAGAATGCAATCCATATTGTGTAAACCGTATTTTTCTGGCATGTTAAATTAAACGTTTTCCCACATTACGGAACTTTTCTTGCTTAAAATTGCCAGTTACTTCTCCTATTATCTATCGTGTTCCTGGATAATGTTGTTTAAAACAAATTCTCCTCTCGTCTCACAGTTCGAGCAATTTATGTAAATTTCATCAGTCTCGTCGTGTACAGAAAACCCAACACAATGACACAACATCGGATCTTGACTACTTACGACGTTTCTGATTTGCTTAGTATCGAGACTCTTAGCCGGAAAACTTCGAATTTACTGTCTTCTCTTCGCACTAACCAGCGGTTTTTCAACCCCAATCTTCGTGAGTAGATTGCCGCTACACGAAATTCTTAATAAGACACCCCCCCGAGCTGAAGCTCCACTCAACCCGTGTTGTGGTTTCATATACCAAATAACGTGAAAGACAAAATTTATGCTAAATATTCCCTTATAGTAACTTCGCTTGGGGCCGAACCTGGATGTTTGTGCTGCAGTACAACAACGAAAACCGCAACTCCTGACCGAAGTTCTAAACCAGAAATCTCGGAAATAACGCAAGAGTGGTGAACAAAATCGACATTCAATGTTACAGATGTTCAGTCTGATCAGGTGCACATAACTTAGAGTATCTCACTATTAAACAGCTCTTTATATATTTTCGAGTACTGTGAACAAGAATAAGTAAAAAGGAGTCAGGACTTCTGGGATATGAAGCTGTGTCCCGGTGTTAGTGGTTCCGGATGTTTCATTTTCGAGTTTCAAGGAGTCCAAGAAGAAGAAGAAGAAGAAGAAGAAGAAGAAGAAGAAGAAGAAGAAGAAGAAGAAAAAGAAGAAGAAGAAGAAGATGATGATGATGATGATGAAGAAGAAGAAGAAGAAGAAGGAAAAGAAAAAGAAAAAGAGGAAGAAGAAGAAGAAGAAATATTTGTATTTTCTGAACACCCATTTTATCCCGTTACTCCGCCATTCCTTAATGTAGCCGGGCGCCTGTCTGTCCCCACTGATAACTCTTACACACAGGGCTATCTTTACAGCACGAAAATAAAATAAATCTCTCTGGATCGTCCTGTCCAGGAAGAGAATCTCCTATCTGGGAAAAAAGAATACAGTGGCGCCAGGAATATGACTCGGCTGGGCAGCACAATTTTATTAGTAAAACTGTAAAATTTATGTATTTCTCTCCTTTCTATGTTTTCCTTTATGTCAGCGGAACTCTACGAAAAACACGTTAACTTACACAAATTTTTTTTCGTGAACAGAAGTACCACAAAGCATCGGGTGCATCAAACCCAAAATATATTTAAAAATAAAATTAAAGGTAAAACAAATCGCACTCCAATGTAAAGGTTCTTACTTGGAAAATTGAGAGTTTTTAGCTGAAAAAATATTCCTTTTTTTTTTTTTTTTTTTTTTTTTTTTAAATTTACAAATTATTTTTTTTTTTTTTTTTTTTTTTTTTTTTTTTTTTTTTCTTATTTTATTTTTTTTTTTTTTATTTTTTTTCTTATTAATTTTTATTTTTTGTTTGTTAA
>Ga0123357_10005682_pt1 | contig 14996 bp, 10 predicted proteins | sample TergutEmb28metaG_FD_89873 | JGI IMG/M metagenome (GOLD analysis project Ga0123357, IMG submission 89873) | Embiratermes neotenicus P4 segment gut microbial communities from Petit-Saut dam, French Guiana - Emb289 P4 | ecosystem: Host-associated > Arthropoda: Insects > Digestive system > Gut ...
ATGTATGTATGTATGTATGTATGTATGTACGTACGTACGTATGTATGTATGTATGTATGTATGTATGTATGTATGTACGTACGTATGTACGTGTGTGTGTGTATGTATGTATGTGTGTATGTGTGTGTGTGTATGTATGTACGTACGTACGTATGTATGTATGTACGTATGTATTATGTATTTATGTATGTATGTATGTATGTATGTGTGTGTGTATGTATGTATGTACGTACGTATGTATGTATGTATGTACGTATGTATTATGTATGTATGTATGTATGTATGTATGTATGTGAACGAGCCATTAAATCAGAAAGTAAACACGTGTGCAATATGAATGTTCGGGACCTTCACTTTATTAACTGCGGAGTTCCGTGCAGAATTGGTAATACCAAACATGTTTTCGTTAAGCCTGCTATTGAAATTTGAGTGCATATTTTCTGCTTATATTGGACGACGTTTCGGCCTGGCAATTAGTCAGGACATATAGTCTAAAGGTCACATAAGTGTAGTGTAAAATAAAGTCTGTCCAACTAACGCGTCCTTTCTAATAATGTTTATTCGCACAACTGGATGAAACCAATCAATACAATAAATCAGTCACAAAAATATTCGCCAAATAAGTTCCGAAACGATAGAAATACCTGAATTCCACAACACATATCTGATTATACAAGAACTTTTCTATAGCTGCCATGAATTAATGTCGATTTAAATGTGCACTGTATATATACGTATGGTTGCACATTTGTGTATGTGGTTATGCATTTGTGTACGTTTCTGGATTATTTTACAGTTTTTTCCCCCAGTTGCTGGTGGAGACTACCACGAGCTTGCAAATGTGTGTGATATCAATTACATGTTTATCTGCAGCTTAAAAATTAGGGGGCTGCATATGTAACGAATGGCCTGCAATGTCAATTAATCTTCCAAGTGCCTGCTGCCGACAGCCAATATACGGTCTGTGGCCCATTATTTTCACATTTGTCTTTCAGAGTTGTGAATTACATTCGACCCATCAGCACAATGCAAAAAACAAAACGCAGAGATTCTGAGGCAAAAACCACCCGCAACCAAATTTAGCATTGCAGAATATTTTGAAATTGACGTTTCGAATTACAACATTTATTGACTGTCTGAGGGAAAGCGCTGAGACTTAAGACAGAAAAGTGAACAAAAGACTAGAAAAAATTTCAAAACGAAAATATTCGTAATTTGACCGTCTACAACTAATAATATTACAATGATTAATTCAAGAATGAGATATTGGGACATTTAGCAGGAAAGTGAAATGTGAAAAAACCGGTGAAATATATGCCAGGAAACTCTAATGGGAACTGATACGTGACAGAATACGTTCTACACGAGAGGATAATAATGAAAATGAAAACATTAAGTATCGGTGGGGTTCACGTAAGTTTCCTAAAGTTACAACCTTTGTTGATTCTCAAAGACGTGATTACGTTTGGTTCGAAGGAGGCAATTTGCGGTGTTTTTATATAGTTTTTCACTGCTCCTATTTACAGTCACTTTTATTAAACTAATGCCACTGTGTAAATATTTATTCAAATTGGTTAAGGGAAAAAGTTTGTAACTTGTCCTTGAACTTGCTATACATACTGTCTTTGCGATAAATCTTAAGAAAAAGGGCAATCATGTGGACATTTTCTTTGGAAGTTTCATAGCACTGATGGCTGTATCACCGTCGTCTTCAAACTGATACACTGCTGTTATCATACAGTAAGGGGAAAAATCTGTATCGTGTCTTTCCTTTGTCTTTTGTAATTCATTAACTCGTGAACTTACTTAGTTACTCACTTACTTACTTACTTACTCCATGGAGCAAAGCCATTCCTGAGAAACTAACAGATTCTCAGCTAGTCAAGAAATTCCCTGCATTTTATGGAACCCAAATATTCATTACCGCATTCACAAGAGCCCGCCACCTGTCCCAATCCTAAGTCAGCTCGATCCAGTCCAAACCCCCACATCCCACTTCCTGAAGATCCATCTTAATATTATGCCCCTATCTACGCTTTGGTATTCCAAGTGGATTTTCCCTCAGGTTTCCCCACCAAAACCCTGTATAAACCTCTCCTCTCCCCATACGTGCTATATGCCCCGCCCATCTTATTCTTCTCTATTTGGTCACCCGAACAACGCTGGGACGAGTGCAGATCATCTCGTGAAATTACCCATCTTCATATATAGGCAACTATAGTACTTCCTTCACTGAAGTACGAAATTCCACGATACATTAACACACAATCCTATTACCTGCTGTCTGAAGTCTCAGTAATGGCGGCTGCATATTTCTCTCACATTTTTTCTCCAGGAACCCTGGCTGATATTAGTGTACACCGTCTGCCCTTCGTAAATGTGCAATTTGTGGACAATTTTTAACCCGGAAAAAAGCATATTTTGCGAGTATGAAATTAGTATTGTATAATAAATATACAGAACAGACTACGCAAGATTCATATGATAACATATCCAACAGATAGTCCGTCCAACACAACTGTGTTTATTGACGAGAGTAGCTACATATTTCGGCACAACTGGACATCATGGGGCTATAACACACAGTTTAAACAGGGCAAAATGCAACACATAAAACATAAAACTCAGGAAACTTTAAAAATCGTCATTCAGCTACACACTGAACAAACAACTTTACAATTATTTCCTTGTAATAAATGTAGACTAGTGGGATCACACAGAGCAAAATACGAATGACCAACTTATATCTATTACATTAAACCTTCTTGTATATATTGTATGTCAGCCCGAAGACTGTCAATTGTGACTGAAGCATGTAGCTACTCTTTTGAATAGGCACAGCTGTGATGAATGGAATATTTAGATTTCTTGTGGAATGTTCCATTGCACGACGGGATCAGCTCCTTCAAATTAAGCTCCACACAACTGAAATAGAATTAAAATTAATTATGAAAGAAAGTTTTTGGGCTGTTTTTGTGCGCTCATCCTAAGAGCGACCGTCATACTAAATGTCAATTTCACCTATCGCAGTGCTTCCATCTGGTGGCGTGCTGTACTATACGGTGCATGCCGCGTCGTACACCATACAGAACACACACACTGTCTCAATTATAAAAGCAGTTTCTAACACTCAGCGCGTAACTCACACAGGATATAGTCTTTCTCAACTGCTAACACCTGGTGTGACTCGCCCACATCAAGGGTTTTCTGAACATAAGTTATTACACGTAACGAGATATAAAAAAACTTTGTACTTTTTCCCATGCCCGCTACTGTATTAAAACACATCAATGCTAACTTCTTCTACATTGTAATTCACACCTGAAATTCTACTGAATGTTACATGAAGAGCAAATGTGAGCAGACGTTGTTTAAAAAGCAAGACTATCCACACACGGTGCCCGTTAGCATTCAGACTAACAGACTGGGGCGACAAGCCTTATTTGGTTTATATACGGAAAGAAACTGGTCAAAAAGACTGTAGGGTGCAGACGAATCGGGGGCAAAGGCAGCTTGACAAGTCGACATTTATTTGCTGCCTCTGACCTGGATCGAGAGTAAGAAAACGTGACGCAATTCGCAGAGCCATCACGGCCAGATGGCTGCCCTACCGGGGGTCCCACATTCCGCATTATGAATGTCGACCGTCATGAACAGCGCGGAAATATATCACGCTTAGCCCTGAAAAGAACCACGGCTTTACATTCCACAGTTTTCACGAGAACCACATAGAGAAAATAATTACTTAAAAAAAAGCTGCGCAAGTGCTTGAAAACGAGCGGTCAGGAAATAATTTTAAATGCAAAGAAGTGAGAAATCAACAGAATATACAGGGGGTGGCAAAAATGCATACACATTTTAAGAGATGTTATCTATGTATTACTTTTCGAAGTTGAAATAATTATGGTAGCAATGTGTAGCAGGACGTTCGCTCAAAAGATGGCGTTAATCAAATGAATGCTAGCGTCACCATGCGACAGGCAGGACAGTCAAAGAAAATGGCGGAAGAACGGTTGTCATTCGAGGAGGGCAAGATCATTTTGAAGTGGTATTTGAAATTCGAAAACGTTGTGGAAGTACGACAATGGAGGCGTCAGTATGCAACAGAACCTCCAACACGCCTAACAATTGCACGCAACGGTAAACGTGGACACTTTGGTCAACGTTGCGCAAGCAGTATTTCGCCGTAATCAGAAGCGTCTAGACGCTGATGGTAACCACTTTGAGCACCTTTAGTAATTGCAGAAGTCAAACGTGACTTGTATTCATCTTTTGTTATCGGTGTAAACTGAGTATTACAATTTTAATACAGTTTTTTCCTTCTTAAAATGTGTATATGCTTTTTTGGCGCCCTCTGTATTTGTGGCAGAACTCAACGAAGAGACACTTCACAAGACTTAGACATCATGATAATTCACAATAAGTATTTCTGGGCAGAACTCATAAAGCCTACTTGATTACTGCACAAAATTGAAGTCCTACAAATTTTGTATATTTAATGTTATATTTAGCTAATAACATTGTATAATGGGACAGTGAATTGCAACTTTTGTGATTATTTTATGGCGTTGGGAACACACCAGTTATCACGTCTATGGAAGTGTTCATTGATTGGGTGGAAACATTAGTTTCCGAAAACGGCACGGTTTAAACAGAACATTTTACAGAGCACTGTACAATAATTTTGGAAGTTGTTCAGGAGTAGTGAGTAGATTGAGAAAATGGTCGTCGCCAATTCGAAATATTATTTTGCGTTAGATTGGAGAGAATGGGAAAAAATGACGAAACACCTGAACCAATACATGTCAATTTTATGTTTTGTTGACCGTTCATCTCTATAATCTTGCAAATAAAACCAACTTGGTATACAATTTATTCTTAGTATATTTATCAATCTCTACATGTTTCGGGCGGCTGTGGGCCCATCATTAGGAGAAACAACTGTGTTTTACTACACTTGGTACTTGTTATTCTGTGTGAATGACTGTCTGGTATGCAGAAGCATATGCTCCTGCATACCAGACAGTCATCCACACAGAATAACAAGTACCAAGTGTAGTAAAACACAGTTGTTTCTCCTGATGATGGTCCCACAGCCGCCCGAAACATGTAGAGATTGATAAATATACTAAGAATAAATTATGTACCAAGTTGGTTTTATTTACAAACAATATGTGTAAGTTCCGAAAAAGATTTTTCCAGAATACAAGTCCAGAGCACTGTTGTACAACTAGCTTGCTCGAATGGGTTGAAAGTGCTTGGGAACTTGGTGTTCAGGAAGTTACTGGATGGGTGATTTCAGACTTCCGCTGCGGTGTATATGAGATCTTCGCTCTTCTGAGACATTACGCGGCGTAGATTTGCAGTCACCGATGTTTCGGGACTACCTATCGGTAACTAACTACCAAACTACGCTGCTTAACATCCCAGAAGTTACAGGATGCTTACGCTTACTTTTGTCTTGTGGCTGACGTTTACAATTCGGGGTAGTATTCTGAAAAAATCTAATAAATAGCTTTTGTTTTGGGTGTTTTATTATTCGTTTATAATAATTCATCTTTTACGTACGTACATTTGTTTGTAATAACCAGCTTAAAGTACTGAGCACAAATACTGCCAGCGTTGTGGCCTCGTGACTAAAATTCAGATTTGCAAATGTTTATAGTTATTTTTTTTTTACTGCTTGTCGTTGAATTCGGTTCTTTTCGGCAGGTAAAGTTTTCGATTTTCATCACCTGGACTGGTTCCTAAATACTTAGTAGTAAGAATACCTTAATGTAGTTCACAGCTGCTTCATTTCATGTCCTTACCAATTTGATATTCACTGTCATTCAACCATCCGAGTCTGTAAGTGTATGATTTATGAATCTGAGAAGCGTCAATAAATAATCCTGCATTTAATCACTTGGCTAATATTACCTTTTGTCAGTTATGAAATTTGGGGCTCTCAGTGTTGAAGGGAAACTGGAATCCCTGTCCAGGACAATATTCCAACTTGTACATTTTTAATTTCTGTAGAACCCCATATCAATTATTCAACGTTCATACAGAGTTTTGTTCAAGATCAGAAAAATGCGCAGGCTTAAAAGAGGACCAGTCTAATTAAACCAATCGCTACGTCTCCAGGGAGAACCCCACTTTAATGGCAGATGGGTTGGTCTGTGGGTTACTCTTACGGAAATAACAGACCACCGTCTAGTGCCTAAATACCCGCAGAGAACCTGTTGATCCAATAATCGGAAATGGAAACTGAATTGGATATGATTACAGAAGTGAAAGACATCTAAACATCTGCGTACATTGCTAACGTTACTTCACTATTTGTGTAATATTAATGTCTTCTTAGTGCAGTAAGTTTAATGGGCAGGATAAGTAACTGGGACTGTGGAAACAAACTACGCAGGTAAATTATTTTACTTGGAAACCAAACGTAAAAGAACCAATTGGAATTATATGAAGAACATGGGAAAATGATATTAATGTAAAACTTAAAAAAAACGGATCACAAAGGAAGTTCAAAATAACAATGAGAAGACAATTCTGAAAATATTTCAGACGGAAAAAGAACAAGTAAAAGGGGGGAATAGGGGCATAAAACTAAACGATAATGAGCTTTTCAGTACATAATCTTCACCAAATATTATTAAGGTGGTCAAATCAAGGAATATTATGTTGACATCAAGTATAAAGCTTGGAAGAAATTATATACTTAATACAGCTTTGGTCGTAGGATGTGAATGGAAAGGGCAAGTTGGCGGACATGAATAGATGGGAGGGAGGTATTTAGACGGATCTTGAGCAAACGGCAGGGGCAGTGTGGACTGGATTCATATTTTCTATTTAGACAAGGGTATGTGAAATTACGGGAACCATGAAAGACAGAATAATGTCGTAGACAGATGACAGACTATCAGTTCCTCAAGAATTATTTATGTCTTGAGGAAGGACCGTAAAATCAGTAAACATAAGGTGGAACCACTTGCTCAGAGAGAGTTTCTTACGAACAACGTACTTGTTTTCTTCGTAATATTTTCATAATCAACACGTTTTCCCCCTAAAGAGCAGCAATTGATTGGTCTTTGCAACAGAGTAAGGAAATATTTTCTGTGAAGTACCATTGAATCTTCGTGCATAATTCGGAAGTACTTCAGATGGGAAGGATTTGCGGATAAACCATTACATTTCACCTTCTTCATGTTCTCATTGTTTATATGTTTGCGTTGTAGCTAAACAGTTTCAAACCCTTCATCTGCCTTAAACTCGAAAATTGAAAATACATATATAATTAAAAGAAGAATATGACGCATTTTTATAATGCACCTGTAGCTCGGGTTTGTGAAATCTTTTGTTATACTGAAGTGTAAATTTTGTCTACAATGCAGACATACGTAGAGGCTTTTATTTTTGATTTTGATGTTTCTGTGACCGTGCATCATTGATACGATAATATAAACAGCCAAATAGATGCAACGATAACAAATTTTATTGATAATTACAAGCAGCTCAACATGTTTCGGGCGATAATTTCGCCCATTCTCAGGAGCATTACACCGTGTTTACAGCTTGTGGTACAATGCACCTACGATGCTGCCTGCTGGCAGCATCGCCGGTTGTTATCGTTGCATCTAGTTGGCTGTTTATATTATTATATGAAGAGGCGACCGCACGAAAAAAAGAAACAAATTTAATTCTGCTGAAAGTAAAGAATGGGGAATTGAAGAAACAAGCATAGAATGAAACGATCTAAGAAACAAAGACAGAAAAATAAAAAATATATAAAGATAATAAAAGCAAACAAAAGTAACAATAATGGTAAACGAATACATGTTTTGATTCATATTCGGGAGATTCCAAATGAAGTTAGCCCATTTTCGTGTTTTTATTCACCTTACAGGAGAAACATGAAATTGTAACTTTAAAAAGACCCAGACTAGATTTTTTCAAATGTTTATTTCCTCAAGATTAATATCGCCATTCTCCTGTTTATCGCCACTGTTGGTCGTTATTTCACTTAAAGCAAGAATAATGCAGGCTCTGAAGTTTTCACCCTGAATCAATACAGTGAATTCTCCTTGAACAAGGAGTCGCATCAATAAAAATGGAAATTAAATTTAAAAAAATGACTGTTTTTACACGAACGGTCAGACGTGGCGTCGCGAAGACCTAACTGAAACTAAGAACCAATCAGTCGATCCAAAAATGAATGTATTAATGAATGAACCAGCCATTCTGTCTGCCTGCCTATCCATCCACCCAACCACTTAACCCGCCTAATAACAAGTGTTTACCTGTTAAATATACATGAACACTTTCACAGCTCCTTCCATACTTTAGAACCACTGAAGCTCATCAAAGATTTCCGATAATCCATCAATAATTCCTCATAAACACGAATCTTACTAAGCAAGAACTGCATCCATTTGTGAAACTGCAGGAAAGTTTGAAATCTTCGAATCGAATTAGGCATGCGCACACCAACTTACAAATCGAAAATGGTTTCCATACAAAGCACGGTGACACGTGAAGACTGAATACTCACATTGTATTTCAAGTTGCCAGCCGTCTTCAAGACCTTCCTTTTGGAAGATGGTGTTCTTGGCCTGGCAGGTCAGGTATTTCCCTGCGTCCTCCTTCTTAATAACAAGTGACAAGGTGCTGGTCGTCGTGTTGCCATCGTTTGATGTCTGTGGGCACAAAAACAAATCCTTACATTTGAGGACGTCATGAAAGAAAGGTTTCATTGTGTACAAAATAATACACCTTTTGTGATGAAGTAAAGGAAAAATGTCCTACAGAGCAGTGGTTCGCCGACCTCTAGGAGTTTGCCGTTATTTTTATTTTGATGTTGTAATTTAGAAGGAAAAATGATCTGCTACTAAACATTTCTAATATGCTACAAAATTTGTTTATCGGAAACAATTTCGTGGTAGGCACTTTCCACCATCAACAAACAACTTTATTATTGATGTCATATTATTATGGCAAGATGTATCGACCATGTACGTTCATCTTCAGGTGTTACATAGCCCAAACATGTTGCCACAATAATACGATAAACTAATATTAATAACAGAGTTGAGTTTATGATAAAATTACCATTCTCTATTATAAATAACACAATGGAATGTCTAACATTGAAACAAAGTAATGCAGACTCTGCTCACATTTGAACATAACGTTTTTCATTTAGTTTTTTCATAAGTTTGGTTCTATTGTCATTAATGGCAGGAAAGGGATAGTTTATGTTTCAGGCATTAGTCATTACCGCGAGTTACGCCTCAGTAGTCCGCAAGTTGAGATAATTTTGGGAACTCGGTGTCGGTAGTACCGGGAAGACTAAGGCTCCCTGCTCGAGACAAAGAAATCGTAAGACAAATCCACCCCTTGTGGAATGTTTCATAAGCAGTGTATTGTTGAAATACAAATTTGGGCTTGAAGTTTCAAAAGGGCATTTCAGATTTATGCATTTGGTAGATAGACGTATGTCTACGTGATGTTCCGCACCAAAAACATAAAAGACACATTAAAACTAAAGCTAAACTTTTTGGACATTTCCGATGATGGTGATAGAGATGATTAACAGAAGAACACCAAGTATAGTTTCCCGTATTTTCCTTTTGTAACATGCAAGAATACTCGGCTGGGAATAAGCCTTTTCTGTTTTGCATAGAGCATCGAATTTGAGGTTTCTTTAGTGCAACACGTATTTACTTGTGCAACACTAATCATTATAAAGGTAACACTGAATCATAATTTTTTTTCTCGAAGTTAATCAAACCACATCGCGAAATATTTAACATACGGGTTGTGGATCTTCAACTACACTTTTACATTGCGCATCAATTCTCAGAAGACGAGCCATTTGTTGGAAATTCGAGTTAAAATGTATTCTCTGCTATGTTTACAGCACAGATTTACTGTGGAGGAAAGAACAACGTAAAGTTTTCTGCATTGAAGTATTTAGCGTTGAAATCCGATATACAATCTAATATACAGTCGTCCAGTGACGTCAGAGATGAAATAGGCACACAGGCACACACATGATTCCGTCATTGTAATTCATTTCAATATGTGGTGCAAGACATGGGGCTTTGAGTGAGATTAGAACCCGGCTATCCCAGTAATAGTGGCGATCAGCAACTCACCTGTAAACTGCATGGCTGCTGCCCTCGGGACATAATAGCATTGGGTCCATAGAGTGGTCAAGCCATGTTGTATTTTAATGGCCGTTTCATGTAACTGATACCACTAGCCAGTTGTTCTCTCTCTCTCTCTCCTGTATATGTCGCACTAATTAATTTGGATTTCTCTTTTCGCTTTGGTACCAATACTCTCCCTATTCCAAATCAGGCACGAACTCTTCTATTTTCAATATCTGATGCGAAAAAAAGTAAAAGAAGAATTGTTCTAGAAAAGGCACAGAAAACAACCTCGGTACTGATGTCTAGAATATTCTGCACACACAGAAAAGGACACACGCTCAATACGAAGTTTAAAAACAGAACTTTTATACTTGAAGCACATTCTTCCAATTTCAGAGGGATTAAACAAAGAAAAGAAAATGACCCGGGGTACCCACAATCTCGATGTCGCAGTAGTCAGATTACTTCACATTTCGTCGTATACACATACACATACACATGTTACATACAGCACGCTTATATGCCTGTAGTTACGCTGGGAAACCAAATGACATTAGGTGGGCACTGATGGATTATTCTCCAAAAGCGCAAGCTAACAACCCTATATTATTTCATGCATAAATCCCCGCTCACACGCCCCTTTTTCTTTTTCATATCTTTCACTCTGATTATTTATTAATTTCTGGGTTCATTTGTTTTTAACACTTGCCTTTTTTTTCGCCCTTCAGAAACAACACTGGCATGCCTATAAGCCATACAGTTCACAGGAACCACGTGGTGATTGTTGCCGAGTTCTGTCGTCAGTACCTTACAGCCTACTAATTACGCATACAATAACAAGCAATATTGTTTAATGCGTGTTATGACTTTTTGAAATATGTTGGTTATATTTTAAAATAAATTACACGTATATAAATTGTTAAACCTTTTCTATGGTACAGTTATTAGCTAAAAAACGAGATGCTTCGGTCGCCGGAAGTAGAGACACATTTCGAAAATCTGTATCCTTAAGTAAAAAGGAAAAGAGATAAAAGGACCCACACATGTTTCAGCCAAGTAACATCCCAATGTTACCACTTTGGTTAGGTATTCGCTGTTTTACACGTCGCATGAACAAAAAAATGGAAAGAAGAGCTGCACCTAAAAGGTTTTAGAAAAGGTTATCAACTCCTATTCTGAAAAGTTCACAGCGAGGACCAAGGTAAATTTTGGCTGCCTGTAAATTAGGGGTTATGACGAAACGATAGGGATTATAATAAACTTCGTCCAGCAACTTCTATTATAGACCGCCAATAGCAAACACAATCGAAATTCACAAAGGAGTTTCGAATTTCAATTACACAGACAGACAGACAGACAAAGAATGGACATAGATATGAACTGTACACGAATGGCCGACCGACACTGCTGAAGCCTCTAGTCTCATTCTCGTTCAACTGGACTGGCAAGCAGCTCACGGGTTTCCATAGAACAACGAACTGTACAAAGTGGCACAGTACAGCACAAACACTGGCAGATCCGTGGGAAACAAATTTTCAGTGCATTAACTTTATGTATGTTTACGTATACAAGTTGTGGTGCAGAAGGGAATAAGGGAGGGGTTGAAAAGTGTTCTAAACGAATCGCAGCCATTAATTAAGTGCGCGTAAACAAAGGCCGGTCGGAAAAACCAAACACTATACATTTACACTGCGGTACTGTTGCAGCTGTTACTGTTGACTGCATATCGGTAATGTGTACAGCAGTTTGTTTGTGTTCTCGACATTTTGAATTTCAGGCTCTAAAAGAAAGCAACTAAATTCTGTCACAATTAAGATAATGATTCCTACTTAATAATATGTGAGTGCGCTTTTCGCTATTTATTCAATATAACGATTCTTATATTAATTTACAATACCATTTCAACTGCAGAAGTCAGGTAATATTGAAGCGGTGGCATCTCTCGGATATTCAATAGCTAAGAAATATAAAAATAAACACCCGTAGCCTGAAGGTAAAGGAGGGGCTGAGAAATATCGCGACGAACTTCTCTACAGCTGACATTTGGAGAGTCGGTCCTTATTAGCGCCGGCTGGGTCTCAGAACCGATGTGTATATAGCGGCGGCGAATAAGGAAATTCCAAAAATCCATCCATGCCACGAATCCAACCTTTGTCGTGTAGCACGCAGGGCATAACATTAGGGTTCACACTTTAATTTAACGATCGGGTATTTATTGTGTCCGGATCACGGACGGATTACTGATGGCACGTCTTCTGCCTCTGTGGCCCTTGTAAACCAATAACTGACGATGATGTCAGACCAGAACACGCAAAGGTAGAGAGAAAACTGAATTAGTTTGTGGATAATTCCACTTCATTTCGGTATCAACTTCAGCGCTTATTTTTACGTTTTGTTGACGGTGCATCCTAATATAATGATAGTTTTTTGTACCAACTTCTTTATTTTAATACATTTATTACATTCCTCCACATGTTTAGAATGCTATTGTGCTCATCTTCAGGAGGACAATTGTATTAACACAACCTCTGGTATCGTCACTCTGTTTGGGTGACCGTTCAGTACACAGGCTACGACAGGACTCAGTGCTCTCGTAGCCTGTGTACTGAACGGTCACCCAAAGCGAGTGACGATACCGGAGGCTGTGTTAATACAATTGCCCTCTTGAAGATGAGCACAATAGCGCTCGAAACATGTGGAGGAATGTAATAAATGTATTAAAATAAAGAATTTGTGCATAAAGTTGTTAAAAACTATCATTCAGCGCTCAATTTTATGGAAACCCACGGAGGTAAAGCGGGGGTACTTAGGTTATTTCGAAATACTGTAAGAGACTGAACGCGCAAGGACTACTAGGTGGTAGGAACTGAACCAGTCATTCAACACGGAACTAATCAAACTAGAAAAATACGCTCCATTTCGCAGTTTCCATAGACTTACTCTAAAACAAGCGTTGATATTCAGGTTTTCTGAGATGTGTTCAGGACATTTCGAAGGACAGGAGTGCCTACATCTTCATTGGGCAAGCACTTTAGAACGGAAAAAATGAGGCACGTGCAGTTGCAGTATTTAATAGCTACTCTTCGTAGTGTAATGCAGAAATTTTATCATCGGCGTGATATTACGGCATAGTTACACGTCACGGTAACACGGCAATAAAGACTTTTTACGAATAAACGAGTTATCGTTTGGAGGGGAGTTTTTATTTCTTCCTTGCAAATAAATGATACAATTTTGACAACAAAAACCGGTTTTATCGGCGCAAGTCTGAATTTCATAACCTGCTGAAGTCTTCAGCTGGAAAGGAAATGCAACCTTGAGGTAAATACGGATAAATTTTGTTTTCCTGTGTCTAATCTCCACTTCATAAATGTGTAAAAATAATATGCACGTAAAATATCATATCATTCCAGACCTTCTAATTAGAGATAGATAAATGGAAAGCTTCATACTCCTGCAAAATTAGTTTCAGTAGCAAATAAATTAGGAGACGAAATGGTATAGAAGAAGTGGCCAAAAGAAAAACTTCCTACTCTTGGCTGGAATCGAATTTCAGCTTTTCTGTCCAGCACCCGGAAGCTGTATGAGTTATCACTCTTTACACATTGTCACCAGACAAAACTTTAGTAAGTGCCGCAGTTAAAAATTTAGTTATACAGCGAACCTTTATTCATCCTTTTCTCGATCAAGCAAACACCGCACTGACAGACCAGCAATTCCGACAAACTGTAAATAGGACTCTGATAACCGAAGAATAAGAACCAACTGGATGCTACTTATTGTTTTATTACACTTATTATAAGTTCAACATGCTTCGGGCGCTATTATGCCCATCATCAGGAGCTCACAACTATAGTGCTGATTACCACATGGGACGTCTGGTTCTTCGGTCGCTGTTCGTAGGAAGTTAGGTGCAAGTAGGCTGGATAAGTGTCCGGGCTGCAGGCTATAGCACGTGCCATAGCCTGCAACCCGGACACTACTCCAGCTTGCCTGCACCTAACTTCGAACCACCAGCAACCCAAGAACCGGGCGGCCCATGTGGTAATTAGCACTATAGTTGTGAGCTCCTGATGATGGGCATAATAGTGACCGAAACATGTTGAGCCTATCGTAAGTGTAATAAAACAATAAGTAGCATCCAGTTGGTTCTTATTCTTTAGTTATCACAACGATGCACGGTCCAGTACACATCAAAGAAGGACTCTGAATGTGTATGTAAATACCTTAATTTAGTGTTTAGCTAACACTGTTTTATTGATTGGCAAATAATATAGCCTAAAGAGTTACACACAGCGACGACACTTAAACCAGCCTAGGCCTAACGAGGCATAAGCACACGGGTCAAACTTCGCAAAGTGACGGAAGCTCCCGGCCTATATTTGAGAAAAAAAGTTTTATGGCATTTTTGTTACTTTATGTAAGAATTATAATAAATATGTGTTATTTTTTACTAAAACATGGACGGTTTTGGGCTATTTGGCTTCGTAAATTCGCATCTCTCGGCTAGGTTACAGAACTGTGAACAACCGACTGATCGGATCTTCCGATTCAACCACCTCTCCAGTTAGATCGGATAATCGAGAGTTCATTCTATTAAATCCGGAAAAGAAATTTAAAGTATGAAAAAAGAAGTAGATTATTTATGATCCAGTCTTCCAGGAAGAGAATTACAACGTGGGAACAATAACGGGTTAAACTGTATTACCTCCAGCTGAGAAATAGTAAGGGGTCTGATGAAATCTGGGAATTGAGGAGTGGAAATTCATCGTCAGCCACGGGATTGATTTCCAAGAATGGGAAAGGTGGGGAGAGAAACCATTAAGTGCAAGGAGCCTTGAATGTCTACAGAAT